>SXGT01219543.1_pt1 | contig 133879 bp, 139 predicted proteins | sample 3176221 | NCBI WGS metagenome assembly SXGT01 (sample SAMN11356862, study PRJNA531348) | freshwater metagenome | isolation source: freshwater sample F1-120 | place: China: Fuxian Lake, Yuxi | collected 2017-12-25 | reverse complement strand
ATCGACGCGGATGCGCTGGCCGCCGAGCGTGATGTCTTCGAGGCCGGTGGCGCCGGCGTCACCTTGCTTGTCGCTGCTCGGCGCAGCGTCTTCAAAATCCAGCATTCGTATCGCTCCCGTGATAGTGTATAGCGCTACGGCGCACTATCCGCGCCATGTCTCCGAGAGTCAAGCTGTACAGCCGGGCATTCCCCATACAGCGAACCCAGGCTCACGAGTTATCCACAGGTTTCGTGTGGTGACGGCCAGAAGGGATTCGCTCAAAGTGGGCTCATACGCAAACCGGCATAGCCGACGGAGACCACAGATGAGCTCGCAAACGACAACCGAAGTCCGCCGCACCTGGATGAAGTCGCTGACCTCTTCAATCGCCAGCGGTGCCGCATCCGCATTCAAGACCCTGGAACTGAGCACGCACCACATCACCACTGAGGACGCCCTGACCATCGTTGCGCTCCGCGCCCGTAATGACAGGGTGTTCAGCCCGGAGATCTCGACGGACTTGATATCCATCTATGTCCCGCCCGGCAAGGTTGCTGCGATCGCTCTGAATCAGCTGTGCTACGACGGCTTCAGTATCGCCTTCTGGCAGCTGATCAAGCATGCCCAGGCCAACGGCTATCAGAAGCTCGTTTTTGGTCGACACTTGCCTGTCGACCGCAACATTCCCAAGATGACCTTCCAGTAAGGGGGAGAACACGATGAACGCTACCCAGATCTCGATACGCGCCTGCGTCCTGACGATGGTTCTGTCTACCGCGGCCGCCCTGGCTTCCAGCCCGGAAGATCACTCCTACAAGCCGCCGCGCGCCAAAGCGGTGGATCCCGCGGTTCAGGCCAACATCGACGCCCTCAATGCTGGCGCGCTGCCGGTTCCGCTCGAGTCGGATCCGGTGCCGGCCGACGGCGACAATGTCACCATCCGCCTGGCAGCCGTCTATTCCGAACGACTCGCGGCGCAGTACGAATCCGAGGCTGAGCTGATCCAGGTGATTCGGGACAACGTCGAGTTCCTCAATGAAGCACTTGCGGGCACTGTGCTCCGGACCAGAGTCGTTCTTGTCTCGGTTGCCAAGATCGCTCTTTCGGCTGCCTCTGGCAGCCCATCTGACTTTGAGGCCAGAGCCATCATCAGCGGCGATTTCGGCCCGAACGCCCCTCGGCAACGTGCGTTTGCCGACTTGGTTGCAACCTTCGATGTCTATCGAGACGAGGAGGCGTTTGGTATTCGCGGTTTGGGCGCACAGCTTGGAACAGGTTATTCCCGCGCAGAGTTCGGGTACTCCTATAACCGGCTGACCCCAGGCATACCCAGTAACCGAGTCTTCTCCCATGAGATTGGCCACAATTTTGGCCTAGGACACGAGAAGACAGCGCCTCTCTCCGGCGTCTACAGCTTCTCGCATGCCGCCCCCTGCGGCCGATCTATCGTGGGCCTTCCCCTCTTCGATCTGATGGCATCCAACGGTGGCACCCACAACTTCTTCTCAAGCCCTCTGCTTTTCGTAGGCGGTGAGCCTTGCGGACTCGAGGGTGCCGACGGTATCGACGCCCGCACCACCATCATGAAAACCGCTCGCGTCATCGCCAACCTGCGCGACGATCCGCCCAACCCTGCACGGGTGACGCTGACCGCGCCCGCGACCGTCCCTGAGGCGGCCTCCACCTTGATGGTCACCGCAACCCGTAACGGCGGAGACACCTCCGGGCCCGCCAGCTTCGAGCTCTTCACGGTCCCTTCTGGGGACGCCGTCCGAGGTGCCGACTTCGCCGTTCCTGAAACCCAGACGATCACCTTCAGCGCCGGCCAGCTGAGCAAGGACATCCCCGTCCAGATATTGGACGGCGTCACGCTGCGCGAGAATCCTGGCCTCATGCTGATCCCGCGCCTGGGCACCAATGTCGACGCCACCAGCGATGCTCTTGTCCGAGTATCCATCATAGACAACGACCTGATGAAGGGCCGTGCTCGCATCCGCCAGTCTGTAAGCGCAACCACCACCGGGCTGGTCACTTTCAACGTCGATCGCGTGGGCGGATCGGATCGAACGATCGCCGTCACTGCGCGATCTTTCAATCTCGACAGCTGCATCAATTCCGGCCGCACCTTTGATCAGGTGCTCACCTTCCAGAACGGCGAGGTGAACAAGACGTTTGAGATCCCGATCAACTGCCTCCCCCCTGTCGGCACTATCCGAATCATCCAGTTCGCCCTGGAAGGCGATCAGGTGGACCCGAGTGGCAGCGAGTTCACGTTGACTGTCACCAACCCCGGCACCGCGCCGCCAGCCAGCTCCTCCTCAGGTGGTGGCGCCCTGGGTTATGGGTTCTGCCTCTTCTTGGCGCTTGTCGCCCTCATGCGACGACAGCTCGTGGGGTACGCGCCTGTTCCTTGCCCGTAGTCGCTTAGGTGCTGCCAGTTGAGCTTAGGGCATCTTTGCAAGACGTAAGGCGCACTATGGGCGCGTAGCGCCCGGTGGTTGAGTACTACGCCGGCTCAGGCCCTTTTTTGGTGTGCCGTAACAAGAAGCCCCTCAAAACGAGGGGCTTCTTTTGGTTCTGGTCTCGACGCGAGTGCAATGAGATCCCGCTATCGTGCCTTATCTCACGCATCGAGCGTTACGCTTGCGTAAGAATCTCACTCAGGGTGCATTGTTGTTGACGACCCCCATCAGCTTGATGCACTGGTAGTAATTGATGCTGCCGATCTTGTATGTCAGGAAAGCCCGGGCGCATGCATCGACGGTTGCAGAAGTCCGAAAGCTTTCCACATTGACGCTCAGCTCCCCATTGTTGCAGGTCGCTGTCGCAGTCTGAGTCTGACGCTGAACGCTGCTGCTTACGCGGTTGTACTCGTTGACGATTGTCTGGGTTTGCCCATTCAGGAGCGTGAAACTCGCCCGTGCAAAAAGGGTGGCCTGGCCATTCGAGTTGTAGGGCTTATCGAAGTCCGAGCTATCTCCCTTCACCGTCATCACCGCCTGTGCGGCCGGCGGGTTGCCGCCATTCGCCGCCCATTGCCACCCTTCATTCGCGGCAGTAAACCCGTCCGTCAAGGCTGCATATACCACCCCGCACGATGCGGGCTCTTGAGGCGCGCCTGCATCATCAGAGAGGGTGTCGCAGATCGGCGACGTTTCGAGGAGACCTGACGCTGTACATGTGATCTCCACAGACCCGCGCACTTGCTCGCGGCTATTGGTATTCACCAGCGACCGCGTCTCCCCGATGTTCAGATTGGGGCTGTTGGCGGAGCATCGCCCCGTCGACCAGGTCACATTGCGCGATGGGCATGCCTTTGCGGAACTGCAATCCCCCGGGCATGTCGCCCCGCTCTCGCTGCCGCTACAGATGTTGTCACCGCACCTCTCGACGCCGCCCCCGTTCATCTCCTCCGGGGGCTCCTTGCACACCAAGTTCACGGCCTGATCGTTCACGCTCACTGTCGACAGGAAGCGCCCCGGACCGCACGTCTGCTGTTCGAGCTTGAGATGCACGGTTGGGCTCCCGCCACGGATCCGCAGGTGATCGCATGATGGCGATCCCGCCCCACCCTGGCCATCGGACTGTGTCCCGCTGGCACTGGCGCCTCCGCATTGCACCTGCTCGGTCGGCCGCCGGACATCTACAGCTTGAGCCGCTACCGGCAACACCAGCAAAAAAGACGCGATCTGAAGAGCATTTCGAAGTTGATTCATGGCTACACTCTATTGACAGCTCGCACCGGCCGTCTGCACGACCCCATTGACGCACGTCAACATGACCGCGCCCGTCTTTCCGTCCACCCGATTGCTGATGGCATAGCTCTCGCCATTGCTCATTGACGGGCGCGCTCCTGTGCAACCGGCACCCCAGGCCTGATCGCCTCCCACGCATCCTGCGCCAATGCCCGCTGCGCCGGCTTCAGGCTCAGCGCAACCGATCTGCACGATCTTGTCATCGATCACGACACTGATCGCAGCGAAGTCCCCGACGCACTCCGCTTTTGCATCCGGCAGATGACCCGTACGTCCGCCGCTGTTGATCCGGCTCTGGTTGCAGAGAGAGCTTGACCGCCCTTCGACGCAAGAGGCTTCGGCCGGTGAGGGGGAGGCTACGGACCCGCCAGGTGATTGGCCAGGTCCCGTAATGCTCCCGGCGTTTGCCGCGGATGAAATCACCAGCGCGAATCCAGCTAGGAATCGAGTGATCATGGAATCACCCCTCCGCAGAATGGAATGAATACATTCCTGCAGGTCGGATTGTTCGTACCATCCCTGACCGGCGTCTGAGAGATGACTCCGTCTTCGCACATGTAGCGCGCTGAGCCGCCAATATCCCTATCGACATCCGAACTGGGCGAGCAAATCAGTGCCTGGTCCGTATATACCACGGGCCCTGGGTTTGTAATCCTTCCGATGCCTGCCGAGGCGGTGCATTCGGGAATCTGTGAGCCCGTGTCTGCTCTCCAGGATCTAGTATCGCCATCGGATGAGAAGCACGACCCTGTCGGGTAGTAGATAAGACCACGCACGTGCTGCCAGGTCACTACACCGCTGCCGCGCTTATTCACGCGGAACCGATCGTTATCGCCCAAGTCCAGTCCGCTGACCCAGCCCGTATCGCTCGGTGTTGTCAGCACGCCATCATTGCATCCCATCACCATCGTACGTGTCATGTAGTTGTTCGTATCGCCACCGGTGCTGCTGTTCCTGAAGTGGTACCCGGAGATCACTCTCCAGTACCCACCATGCTCGATGTACCTCGTCGTTCTCGCATGCGTTTGAGCCGCGGCACATGCATTGTTGTAGCCGGCGTTGTAAAACCCCGGGTTAAGACTGACGTCAAGATCCATGCGGTCAGTGCCGATGTTTCCACCTCCGCAGTCGTTGTAGCTCCACGTCTCATTCACGCTGGGGGTGGCGTCCTTGAACGCCACGTAGGTGTCCCCGCAGTCTTTGAAGCAGGAGGAGGCATTGACCGTAAAGCTCCCGCCTGAGCACGTCGCGCTGTACTTCCCTTGGAATCCCGCCGTCGAGTTGGTTGCGGTAACCGTTTGGCCCTGGCTCGCCACCGGCAACACGCCGCTGCAGGTGCGACCCGCGGGGCTGGTCCATGTCACCGACTGAGAGCTGCATGTGGCGATAGGAGGCGTACAGGTAGCCCCATTCTGAACTTGAAATGTTCCACTTGTTCCACAAGTGAAACTCGCCGATCCGCTGTTGCCGTTGGTCGAAGTCACCGAAACGCTTCCGCCCTGATTGGTGACTGGCGCGCTTCCTGAGCACGAGTTCCCTCCCTCCGACCAGCTCACCGTTCCTCCGCACTGCGCCGGCGGCGTCGCCGTGCAACTCGTCGCTGATACCGTGCGCGCGCCATCGAAACACTGGATTTCCGCAGACCCCGAATAGCTGGGCGCCGAGTTCGTAACCGTCGAAGTCGTGTTGTGGCTTTGTGCATCCACCACCGCGGAGCATGACCCCCCCCACGTAACCGTCGTGCTGCCCGCGCACGGGCGAGTGCTCACACAAGACGCGCCAGGATCCATGCTGCTGACCCCGTTGACGCACCGGAATGTGGCCTGACCGGTCGTATCCGCTGATGTGCTGGGCACAACCTGAGTAGCGTTATGGGCAAGTGCCGGCGTCGTAGCGCTGCAGCGGCTTCCCCATGTCGCCAGTGTCCCACCCGGGCAGTTGTTGTTGGCCGGCGCGCAGGTTGCCGGCGGCGAACCAATCACCGTGATCGAGCCATTGGTGCATTGCACTGTTGCCTGGCCCTGAGAGGTGGCCAGCGAGTTGGTCACCGTGGTCGTCTGGTTGTGCGTCAACCCACCCACCGTTGCCTGGCAACTCTGGCCCGAAACACTCCAGTCCAGCGTTACCGGCGAGGTGCAGTCGTTGTTGGTGGCCACACAGGTTGCCCCGGCCTGCACACTTCTCTGTCCATCCGTACCGCAGTTGATGGTCGCAGACCCTGATCGATTCGGAGCATTGGTCGGCGCCGTCACTGTGGTGTTTGGCTGCGCAGTTCCAAGGTTCGCTGTGCATCCCACTCCGCCAACAGTCCAGCCAAAGGCCGAGTTCGCCGGGCATTCATACCAACGCGGCTTCGAGCAGCTCGACGTCGAGCCCCCGTTCTGTCCGTTACAGGTCCAGTTATGCGTTGCGGCGCCCGACGTCACCACCGATGCGGTACCCGCGTTACAGAGCGAGGAGTTCGGGGCGGCAACGCTGCCCCCGGTCTGAGCCGACCCGCACATGCCGTTGACGGCCCCTGCCGAGCAGGTTGCCCCCGGATTGGCCGTTCCACCGACGGTCCCGTCGTTACAGGTGAAGCTCGCGGTACCGGCCTGACCGTTGGTGCTGGTCACCGTCACGGTCTGACCGTGCTGGACGGTCTGCCCCGCAGCAACTGGTCCGGCGCAGTTCTGACCAGATACCGTCCAGGAGCGGGAGCCGGTGGCGGCCGTTGTGGAACAGGCCGCACGGCGCGGCGCCGAGCAACTGACACCAGTGCCGCCGTTCACGCCGGCGCACATCCAATCATACGTCGTAGGATTCGTAGAAACCGAAGACGCGGCGCCCGAGCTGCAGAGCGTCCCGGATGGCGGCAGCGATGTGGCTGTACCGGTTGCCGAAGGATCGCACACGCCGTTCTGGGCGCCTGCATTGCAGGTCGCCGATTCCGGGCTCGAACCCACTACACCGTTGCTGCAGGCGAAGGTAGCAGTACCGCTACCCACGGCCGCGTTGATCAGTACCGTCGAGCCATGCGACACCGAGCCGTTCGCTGCCGTGCCCTGGCAGGTGTTGCCACCGACCGTCCACGTCCTGTTCACGCCTGACGTGCTGCATGGGTTCGTAACGGATTCGCAGGTTTCCGCACCGGTTGTGCCAAGCACCCCATTCGTGCAAACCGCCGTCGCGTTGCCTGAGAAGCCATCCGCGGCATTGGAGGCTGAGAAGGTGCCGCCGTTGGCCAACTCCGGCACGGCAGCCTGACACTGGCCGCCCCCCCAGACGATGCTTCCTGCCGCACATCCCGTAGCCGTTGACGAACAGGTCGAGCTCGGGCTGGCGCTGAAGCTGCCACCGGTCGTGCAGTTGAAGACGCCGGTTCCGATTGCTCCTGGTGTCGTGTTGTTCACCGTCGCCGTCGTGGTCGGCTCGGTCAAAGGAGCGTTACCGTTACAAGTTGCCCCATTGGCTGACCAAGTGACGGGCCCCGGCTGGCACTGGCGCCAGCGCGGCGCCTGACAAAGCGGGCTGTTGGCCCCGCCGTTGATGCCATTGCAGGTCCACCGGTGGACTGACCCGGCCGTGGTGACCGCCGTCGCCGATCCTGTTGCGCAGAGCGATGCGCCAGACGGCGGATTCACAGTGCCAACGCCCGTTGCCGTGCCGCACGTCCCATTCACCGCAGTAGCGGTGCAGGTAGCCCCCGGCGATGCGCCGGCCGCAAAAGCGCCATCAACGCACGCAACCTGTGCCGTGCCCTGGTCCCCGCCGGTCGTGTCTGTCACGGTGGCGCTGCTGCCGTTGGAGACCGAATCGCCGTTGGTCATCACACCGGTGCAGCTGCGCCCACCTGCGGTCCAGTTCACCGTCCGGCCGTCGGTGGTGCAATTCTGGCGGCGAGCGGCCGCGCAGATAGCTTGGCCGCCACCATGCAGTCCGTTGCAGGTCCAGTTCCAGTTGTCGCCGCGAATCCCATCGGCCCCGGCCTGAACGACACTGGCCGTTCCCAGTTGGCACAAGCTCGCATTCGGTGCCGTGGCATACGTCCCACTTTCCGCGGCCCCGCAAGCGCCCGTAATCGGACCGCTCGTGCACGTCGCATTGTCTGGACTGCTCCCGATCACGCCATTGCTGCAGGTGTACTCAGCGCTGCCTGACCCGAGGTCTGCGACGATGGTGAATCGGTTGCCTGAAGCCACCGTTCCAGCGCCCGAGGTCCCGCTGCAGTTGTTTGGACCAACCGACCAGCTCCTTGCCACACCGTTTGTCGCACAAGAGGCGGCCCTGAACGCACCGCAGCTCGCGCTCTGATTCGGGGCGGGAACATCGCAATTCCAGTTCCATCCATTGGCATTCGGCGAAACGGCCGAAGCCGTTCCTCGGCTGCACAGCGCAGCGCCAGCCGGCTGCGTGTCAAGGGTCTCTTGATGAGAGGTTCCGCACAGGCCATCCCCGCTTCGGTCGACCGTGGCAGAGCAACCGATCGCATCTACCGTGCTCCCGAGGGTTCCCTCGCAGTCCCAGCGGTGTGTCGTCGGCGCTCCTGCCGGGGTACTGGTGATGTTGGACACCGCGCCCGAAGCGCAGTACTGCATCTGACCCGCCGCGATGCGATTGTTCAGCTGCGTTGGCGTGAAGGTTGCGCCATTGTCCCCGCCGCAAATCCCAGGTTGTTGAGCGGCACAGGTCGCGCCGGCGTTGGCCGACGAAGAAAGCGTGCCGTCGGTGCACGTAAAGCTCGCAGACCCCCGGCCGTCCCGATCATTCACGGTCACAGTCGCACCGCTTACCGCTGATCCATGTCCGGTCGCTCCACAAGTCTGAGCCCCGACCGTCCAGCTCCGAGTCGCCCCCGCATTCGCGCTGCAATTTGCGGCGTGCCTCACCGAACAGCTAGCTGTAGTGCCGCCGCTTGTGCCTGGGCATGTCCAGGAGTAGTTCCCCCCGGGGCCCGAATCAGTAACGGCCGAGGCTGTCCCGGAGGCGCAGAGCGTCGATCCCGGCGGTGTAGAGGTATACGGGCCGGTCGTCGTCGCGGTCCCGCAGGCCCCATTGGTAGGGGAAAGGCGCGTGGCGCTGCACGTCGCATTGCTGCCGGACGCTGTTCCCGCGCAACCCCAGTTGTAACTTGTTGCTGTCGTGGTCACTGCTGACGCGGTCCCCCGCGTACACAGCGCCCCGCCCGACGGGGCCGTAGCGCGCGATGTGCCGTTCGCGGTGCCGCACTGGCCATTGACCGTGGAGATGCAGGTCGCGCCGGGCTCGATCGTGTTGCTGATCACGCCGGCATTACAGCGGTACTGAGCCGACCCCTCTCTGGTCGGACTCGCGTTTTCCGTATAGGTGACCACGCCACCCGATGCGATCGTCTGATTCGCTGGCGGCACGCCGGTGCACGAGCCCGCGACACCATTCCAAGTCCGTGATCCCGGCGCCGCGCCGGTGTTGCAGCTCTGTGCGGAGCAAGTCGCGCCCGCCTGGACCGCGAACGTTCCATTGGTGCAACTGGCATTCGCCGAGCCAGTGTAACCAGGCGCATTGTTTGTGACCGCCGCTGAGTTTCCTGCATTGGTCGCCGGCGCGGTGCCTGAGCAGTTGGTGCCCCACGAAATGGTGGACGACGGGCAATTTGCTGCCGGGCAGTCCCCCGCGCAGGTCGCAAAGTTCTCTCCCAGAGCAGCTTCACAAATCCCATTGCCGCAATGGCAGTCGGTTAGACATGTGGCAACTGTCTCGCCCTTTGCGGCTTCGCAGATGCCATTGCCACACGAACAGTCGAGCTGACAGGTCTGCCAGGTTTCGCCAACGTCACATTGGCCGTCACCACATGTCACCGGACAGTCGGCCGGGCAGTTGCCAATGTTCTCGCCGGTTTCGCAGTACCCATTACCGCAGCGCGTCGTCGTTGGCAGACCTTTGCAGGTCGTGAGCGGCCCTCGGTCCGTCATCTGCACGGACGCGATCGCAAAACCAACCGGGCAGGTCTTCTCCGTGGTAACGAAGTGCATCGCCCGGCCGTTCGTACCGATTCGCAGAGGATCGCAGCTCGGCTGGCCAGCACCGCCGCAGGCGCTCGTCGGCGTCTGACTGGCCTGGCAGTCGCCGGGGCAGTTCAGCGTGTTCTCGCGCGTCTCACAGATCTTGTTTCCGCACGATGAAGGCGCCGAATTAACATCACAGTCCGTCGGGCAGCTCTGCGCGGATTCCGAGACCTCGCAAATGAGGTTGCCGCATCCCTGCGTCGGCCGCGGCTGCTCAGTTTCCGGTCGCGGGCAGTCTGCGACACACGTCGATGAGGATTCTCCCACTTCGCAGATCTTGTTCCCGCAGAGCGTCGGGGTCGGCGCCGGCGGGCGGCAGTCTGCCGGGCAGCTGGTCGTCGTCTCCCGCACTGAATTGCAGATTCCGTCTCCGCATTCTCCGCCACTCGTATTTTCAACGGCGAACGCGGAGCCAGCCATCAGCAACGTAGCGCCTGCAAAAGCGCCACGGAGAAGGGAAATAAGCGAGATCTTCATTACGAGTGACCCTCGTTGTTTTGCGTACTGCTATGCGTTACGCCATCGGTTGCGCCGAGTCTACCTGCTCACCACGGGATAGACAACGAAGTAGCGCGACGTCACTTGATAACCGTCGCGCGCGAGGCTTAGATGCAGCGAGTCATCACAATCCCGGCGACTTCGCTGTTGGTTTCGTTCAGGGAGACGGCAACCGAGGGATCCGGGGCGTTGATCGATGCAACATCCACTTCAACCCGCCACGTCGATGCCGTGACGGTGACCAGTCGAGCCGCCTGCGCCGAGATATCCCCAATCTGCGCGCCAGCAGTGCCGGCGTTGTCATCGGGGTAGTAAACGACTTTGAGCGGCAGGAATACGCCGTCGGGCGTGTTCGCCGGCCCTGTGCAGATCGGCTTGTTCACGATCGCCGCACCGCCTGGCCCGAAACCCGTGAAGTTTGAACTGCCGCTCCAGAACGTCGAGACGCGCGCGCCTCCGTTGACGTTCGTGAGAATCAGATCTGGCGCCGTCATGTCGCCAGTTACCGTCAGATCCTGAACCGTTATTTCGTCGATCTGAAGGCTGCCCACGTTGAGCAGGTCGTTGCCGTTCATATCGAGGTCCCCACGCATAACGTTGGACCCGTCTGTTCTCAACCAGGCATCAAGGCTTGGTGCCGAGTTCGCCTCGGCAACCAGCTCGCCATTCACAGGCTGAGGAGCCTCTGTTGCCGGGTTATAGATCCACGCTCCGCCGGCCTCGTAGATATAGTGATTGATGAAGGCGCCTGCAGCAGGATTCAGCGCCGGATACGTCGGCCCGCCGCCCGACACCGTCGACATGGCCAGCCCGGTGACTGTGGAATTCGCTGTCTGGGCCGCCGCCAGTCCGAGGTCTACTCGCACCTGGCCGTCCTGATCTGTGAACTGCCCCAGGCGGATTACCGCGTGGTTTTCGTCGCCACGGCGGAAAAGGTGGACGGTGACAGGCCGGCCATTGATAAGGTTGGGATAGCCGCAAGGCAGAAAGGGCTCAGTCAAGGCACCTGTCGCTGCTGGGCAATCCGTAGAATTTTTGAGCCATGCAGTTCCGTTCTGCTCGCAGAGCGCGCCGGCGACGCACCCAACTGCGTTGAGCATGTCCGGCCCCTGCGCTGACATGTATGCCCGCACACCGTTCGTCAGCTGCGCGACCATCGCTCCGGCGCTGCTGGCCTCCTCGATTTGCTGGTCTTCAGCACGCGTGTAGAGGAACGTAGGAAGAATGATGGCCACGAGCCCCATGAAGAGGACCAGCTCGATCATCAACAGGCCTGATTGGCGATTGCGATTCATGATGTCACCACGCTATTTCATGAAAAAAAGGGGGCCCGCGTACGGGCCCCCTCGTTTACAGCTCTCCAGGCGCCCGACTTAGTTGGCGCTGATGAAGACCACGTCACTCGTGGTGTTGGTGTTGCAGGTGCCTGCAATGACGGCAGCCGACGCAAGCTGCTGGGCCGGATCGGCATTCAGCTTGTTTTGCAGCAGCGCGGTGGCGGCGGCGGCGGCGGCGACGTTGTCGGTGTCATCGATCGTGCGATTGGCAACCGACGGAGCCGCGGCAGAACCGGGAGTTACGCGGACCGCGGTCCAGGAGTTGGCCAGCTGGGCCACCATGTCGGAGCACATCTCGGCCGGCACGCGGTGGTAAGTCACGGAAAAGCCGCGGTTGGCGGTACCGTCAACCACAGACGGCAGGACCGAAACTTCGTTGCCCAGCTCGCTTCGGAGGCAATCCGGGCCGGCGGCGGCGCACGGCGGCTGCGTGTAGTTCTGCGGCACCATGTTGCCCTGGCGAGCCACCAGCTCATTCAGGCCGTTGTAGCCATCACGCGAAACCTGGAAGTAGCCCTTGATCTTGCCCTGCATGAAGGTGGCGCTCGAGGCGATACCATTCAGCTGAGCCGACCGGGTGGCATTGGAGTAGAACGCAAGACCGCCGATGATCACCACGGCCACCACGGCCAGGACGAGCACCAATTCGATCATGTTGAGGCCCGCCTGCTTGCGACGGGTGCCGCGCAGGGCGCGGTCGATAGCCTGATACGACATGTGAAATTCTCCGTGAAACATGTGAAAGGAAGTAGACGACCTAGCGCCCAGCTTAGTCTCTACCATTGGCACTGCTTTCGTCAATCTATACATCATTCCCTATTTACCGCGATAGCAAAAGATAGTTGGCGCTGCCGGCTTCGGCGCATTCGGCTGCCAATGCCAGGAGATCCGGAGCAGGTGCCGCTGCCGTCTTGATTGCCCGAGCGCCGCCAGCCGAAGATGTGACCGTGATGGCCTCAAACTGAGATTCGATGTACGAGAAAATCTCTGTGCAGTAATCACGCAACACCGTGAACTGAATCCGCATTTGGGTCCCAGCATTGATCTGATCAACGACAAAGTTCGTCGTAATCACGCTGCCAAGCACTGCGCCGCGTAGCATCTGCGGCGGGTGCAAGCGCTGGGCAATAACCAGCGCATTGTTCAAGGGTGGGGCCGCATAGCTTGCCCGGTAGGTGTAATAACGGGCGATGCGCGATTTCAGGTCGGTGATCTGGGTGCCAAATTCGTACCCTCTCGCCGCGATGCTTCCCTCACGGAAGAAGCCAAGTGAGTACACGAATATCACGGAGAGGACCGCCATCACGAGTACGAGCTCGATGAGGTTGTACCCTTCCTGTTTGCGAAGTTTTTTCATAGATCCTCCGATCAGAAGCCGCCAGGCCGGGCCGCGTTCATCAATGGCTTGATGACGCCATATAGCGACAGAAGGAACAGGATGATCATGAGAAAAAGCCCAAACATCGTGGACGTCCCGATGGTTCCCACCAGCAGCTGAACTCTGCCGTTGTGCCGCTTCAGGTGCAGCTCGCCAATTCGCTGGAACGCCTTTGCGAACCCGCTCTTTTCGCTGTACCGCTCGACCTCTCCTGCCATGTCATCCGGAAGCAGTCCTGTGTTGACCGACTGCCCTTCGGTCAGACCATCGCTGACATTGCGAAGCATTTTCTTCAGGTGGTGTTTCGTCCACGGGTTAGCGTAGGTGCTCAGATTTTCAACTGCCTGCTTGATTGAGATCTGGCTGCGGAACATGCCCGAAAGTGTGATGAGAAACATAGAACCTGCTACGACCCGGATCCAGGTGTAGGGCCAGACGCGATCCAGCGCATCTCTGATCGGCCCGACCAGGAATGGCGAGGTTGCAACGGCAAGAACGATCGACGCCAAGAGCCCTCCGAAGATCAATAACCCCCAGTTTGCGAACCAGGCACAGAAGGCAAAAAAGTGCAGCGCATAAGAGGGAGCTTTGTCGATGGGGACCGAGCGCGTGATCTGGGGAACAATGCCGGAGGAAATTCCGTAGATAGCACCCACCAGCACGAGCAATTGCATCATGGGGGTGAACATCATCTTCATGTTCTCCTCCCGTACTTTCATGCGCATCTCAAGAATCGCAATCAGCTCATTCAACGGGCCGATCAGGTTGCCCGAGTCTTCGCCGACAGTGATGAATCCGACTTCAGATTGGCTGGCCCACCCATTCATCGCCTCTGAAAGAGGGGCGCCGTTGCGCATCTCCCTCTCCCACAGGCGGTACATGTTGGCAACCGTCTTCTTCTGCTTGGCGCTGGTCTTCGCCATTTCTTCCACGGCTTCCAGCGCCGTATTCTTGTCCTCCGTAAAGAAAGCAAGAATCCGATAGAACTCCAGTCGTTCCTTGGTGTTGAAGGACGCCTTGAGCAGAAAGTGGCTGTTGTTGAGGCTGCTGAGCAAATCCACGAGGTCCGCCTATGAATTCCTGTAATCGATGATGTGGCTGGATGGAAGTGGCGCAATTTCAGCCGACATGATCGTCGACAGGGCCATGCCATTGGCCCACAGAAACCCCTGACTCCTTTATCTCCTGGGCCGGCGCCGGCCCCCGGAGCAGATGCTCGGTCACCATCCCAAACGCAGCCTCAAAGTCTTCAGGAGAGACGATCCCTGCTTTGAGCTTGATGAGTCCGTGCTCCATACACAGCATCCCGTTGGCCGTGTTCGTGGTCTTTTGCTTCAAGCCCAGCCAGTACTCTTGAGCTTGGATATCCAAGGTCCTGAGAACGTAGCCAAGAAAGGTGGCATCCGGTCGCACCACCTCCGCGCAGACGGACATGCCTGTCAGTCCACGATTCTTGCAGCGCTTGCATCCCTTCTCCGACCTGAAGAAGAGCGCCTCCTCGCAATATGAGAAGTGCTTCTTTGCTCGTTGGTAGACACCGGTCTTCTCCGCTGTCTTGGGCACGTAGTTCTTCATTGGCACCTTGCAATGCTCGCAAAGTGTCGGAAGAAGCTTCTGATAGATCAGCCCTGTGATGAAGTTGGGGCCCGCCAGAATGTCGCGCGAGACGCCCAGGTTAGCGAGTCGTCCGATGATTCCAATGGCAGAGTCAGCGTGGACTGTGGAAGCCACCTGATGGCCCGACTGAACCGCTTTGGTGAGCAGACTTGCCGAAGGCGGATCACGGACCTCACCAATCATGATGAAGTCGGGGTCCATTCGCATGACAGCCTTGATGGTCGCCTCAAAAGCCTTGTTGGTTCCGCCGGTGTCGTCCTTGTCCGAGCGGCTCACAGGGGTTTGGCTTGCTCCATGGATGACGTACTCCGGCGGGTCCTCAATGGTGCGAACCTTGATCTGCGGACGAGCGTTGATCAGTCCGGTGATCCCATGCTTCAGCGTGGTCGACTTTCCTGACCCGGTCGTTCCGGCGATCAACACCACGCCTTCGGGCTTTGAGAACATCTCCTCAATAAGCGCCGACTGATCATCTGTGTAGCCAAGCTGCGGGAAGCTGAGGTGGTTGTCCTCTTCCTTCTGCCCGATCGGCAGCAGACGCATGACTGCGTCACACCCCTGCGGGTTGATGGGAGCGTGTTGATATCTGAACCGGTAGCGCTTGCCGCCCACGATCCGGTCAATCGCGCATGTCTGACGATCAGTGATATTGAACGACGAGTCAGACCGACTCGATGGCTCAGCCATCGCCTGGTAGATTGTTCGCAGCAGCGTCGTCGCTGTGTCACCCGACATGCTGGCGTGCTTCTGCAGCTGCTTGTAGATCCTGAACTTCACCTCGCACTGGTTGCCACGAATCTCAATGTGGATGTCGGTGGCCTGCTCAGCAGCTGCTTCAGCAGCGAGACTTAGGAACTTCTGCTCCATCTCGCTGTTATCTTCTTTGATGCCATCAGCAAGCTTCTTTTCGTGCTTGCTGATGAGCATCGCGATCACTTCTTTCGTAGTGCGCGTCGGAACTGGAGGGTAGAGATCAAACTCCTTTTTCTTCAGCCTTACCTGCAGCTCGCCGAATCCGCTGTTTCGAATGGCGTACTCACTCGTGCAGAAGACCTGGCACACCTTGCGTGTCCCGGATCCGCTATGACTGACGTTATCGACGATGACGACGTCACTTCTTTCATGGTCTGCCAGATCAACATACAGGGGCTGCTCACGCCCACTGAGAAGCTTGGTGTGGGGCGGCAGATCGCCTTCGTGTCGTACGATCGTTGCAGACGCAGCGCCGCCAGCTGGCGGGACCGGTCGCTTCGCGATGGTCGACCGCGACTTTGGCACCTCCTTCGCTTTCGGCGAGAAGAGCTTGGTGAGGAAACTCATTGGCGCAGTCTTTCGCTGTTACTTGCCTTTGCTGATGCCTGGAAAACTCAGGGAGATGGTGTTTCTCGAGCGGCCAATGACCTCCACAGAGCTTGCTGTGATGCGACCAACGGTGAATCCACCAGGGAGCTCCGAACCAACCGCCACCGGCACGCGCGCCTGGTTGACGAACAGGTCGGCCGTGAGCGATCCATCCGGCTTCTTGTAGATGCCCGCGATCGACATCCCCTTCGCAAGGTCGCTCTCTCGATCCGCTATCAGCGCCTCTGCGTCCGGCGGCGGCGGAATGGTCAACGTCGCTGCTTGCACGTTGCTGGGGCAGTTCGGGTCCACCTTGCAGCGCGCGTCACGCTTTTTAGACTCCGCCTCGAGAACCTTGGTCTCGGCGGAGATGATGTCCTCCTTTTCTTGGAGCGCTTGTACCAGCCCCAGGGTATCGACCTCAGGTGAAGGACAGCCGCCGACGAGATCACACACGTCGTTGCCACGCTTCTTCGACTTGGTCGACTGTGCGGAGGCCGCGAAGGAAACCCCGGCCACCATCGCGGCGAGCAGGACGTTACGGAGCATTGGTTGAATGGACGACATACGTAGCCTCTAAGTTGAGTGTCGGAGCGGGACCGTTGACGGTCATGGACATCCGGTTCCAGTTGATATACGGGCTCTCGAGGAGATCCAGCACGGGGTCCAGTAACCACAGGCGAGTGATCGTTACCGTCACCCCGCCCTGTTGAAGCTTTCGGTTGAACCACGTTGGGATTTCCACCGGCGCCGGCGGCAGTGTCGGATGAGTCAAGCCACTGACCGGCGCAACCTCTCGCCCGCTCGAGGACCAGCCTTCGGGCCGGATGCTCTCCAGCGCATTGATCCGATGAGCGTACTCACGGATGAAGTCCTTGTAGTGCGGAATTCCATCAATCCAGGCTTCATCTCTTCCAGAAACATCCACGTCACTGACTGGCACCTTGATTGAGAATTTCGCTCCATTCCCATCCATGGGAAAAGTGATATCGCCAACAGCGATAGAGGCGAATCGATCCTGGAATGCCGGGATGCTGAACTTGCCCACCGTCCTCCATTCCAGGTCGCAACTGCCGTCTGGCGTGCAACGCGCGGATGTCCACTCGAATCCATGAACGTCGCGAGGAAGCTTCCACAGATGTGCACGGACCTCGCGGATCCAGAGACCGCCCGGTTTTGGAAGTAGAATTCCCATCGTCTCAAGGGTCACCCCTCGGAACTTCTCGAGCTCCGTCTTAACAATGACCGATGGGTCGACCCCCTCCGGAACAAGGGGCGGCGGCGGCTTGGGCTTCATCATTTCCCAGCCGAAATAGCCGCCGACTCCGAGAGCAGCCAGCACAAGGATCAGTCCGAGATAACCGCTCAGCCCTGTTGACTTCAGCGGACCGACCTTGACGCCTCCGTCGAACTCGTCGAAATCAATGTAGTCAGCGATGTCCTGAGTGGTAAGCCCCTGGAAGTCGTCACGGAGCTCGGCAGGGACAAAGATCTGATACCCCTCCAGCAGCTCGAGGTCGGCAGCTACCCGCTGCTTGATGACCTCTCGCTTTTGGATGATGTCCGATCCCGATCTCACCACTCCGTGGGAGATTGAGCACATCCACCACTGTTCGAGATTCCTGCCGCCTTCTGCCCGGATAGGCAAAACAACAATGCCATCGCTGATTCGCTCCGCTGCGGCGCTAGCCAGCGAGATCTGCCCACTGAATCGACTGTCCCAGCTGGATCGCTTGATAACACCGACGGCAGCCCCGCCGTCGTTGCTTAGGACTGCGCCGTGCTCGGCACCTTCCTCCTTCAGTATCTTGTTGATCTCGCCCGAAGCAGACGAGTCCGCCAGCGCGCGCCATGTCAGTCCCGCGACGTATCGCTTGGATTGAGCAATCTTGACGATCTGGGTCATGTGACCGGCCTCAACCGTTAGGAGCGTCAACCACGATCGGAGTGATCAGAAACACCGTGATGGTCTGATTGCTCTGCGATTCGCGCGCGCCGCCAAGCGCCCACAGGCGTGCGTCTCCGGCAAGGCTTCGATAGTCAGAATTGTTTACCTGCTGATCGAACCCGACCATCAGCAAGGTCTGACCAGAGGAAATACCGAATCGCTCCTGAAAGTCGGTCTGGCTGATCTGCGGCGCTTGCACAATGTCGGATCCCGTGCCGAAGGTCTCAAGTCGATCAAGGTTGCTGATCGTGATCCACATGTGAAGCAGCATTCGGCGAGAGTCGTCCAGGATGTGCGGTAGAGCGCGGAGGCTGAAGCCCACCGTTTCGTATGCAATCTGCCGCGTGGTCTGGGCCGGCGCGTTGCCACCGATCAGCGTGCTGGACTGCCCGACATAGGCGATACGGCGAGTATCCTGGAACGGGACCGCCTGACCATTCAGGGAACGCAACATGACATTGCGCACGGTTGAAACACGCCCCTGCTTCGCAAGAGCGTCGATGAGGATGCTGCTGCCGGCCCAAGGCGCGAGGGACCCACTGGCGGTGCTTGCCACATTTCCAACAAGTGTCCCGAACCCTTGCACATCGCGAACGGTTTCGAATGAGAAGGAGCCTGTAAGGTTCGATCTCAGAAGATCGAGGTTCAGCCCGCGATTGTCACTCTTGTTCAGCTGAACATTGACAACCTTGATCTCGATCAAGACCTCCCGGTTGGTCATCCGGTTGTAGCGTTCAATGTAGGTCGTGACCCGCTGAATGACCTGCGGCGTGTCCGTCACTGTCACCGTACTGGCAGCTCGGGACACGGTTGCCTTGCCTTGCGGCGTCAGCATGCCGGCAATATCAGCCTGGATCGACTGGTAGTGGTCAACGTCAAGCTGCGTGCTCGTGGATTGAGAACTCCCGGCGCCACTGGTGCTTTGGTTGTTGACGTTCGAGTCAACCTTCTGGGTGGACTGCGTCAGTTCCAGCTTGAAGGTGCGCGTCTCATATCGATAGAACTCAATTCCCCGCATCGCCGGGTTGTACTTCCATGAAGCTGCAATCGACGCTGCCACGCGGTCCAGAAGACCGGAGAGCGTTCCGGTATATGAAATGTCGACCAGGATGTCGTTGCCGAGTGCCGACGATCCGCCAGAATATTGTGCGGACAGCTGCTTCACCGCTTCTTGATTCTCTCCAGCAGCAGGCGCTGCCCCGCCGGCGCCACCTTTGAGGTAGGCGAAGACATCCTCTTGGATAACGACACGCAATCCTGTCAGCTGCGAGAGTCGATCGGCTGCGAAAGTGATGGGGACCACGCTGGCGAGCGTTACCGAGTACGGCTGCGAGAAGATCTCAGGCAGCGGTTCAGTGATCGTGCGCTTAACCGGCTGGACATACGGCGTTTCGCTGACTCGAACGCGGTCGCGACGCTGAGTCATCGCCTGCGATCTCACATCTCGATAGCTTGAGTTCGCGACAACCTCAGCCTCCTTGGTGTTGTTGTCAGCTCGCTCGGCAAGCCCGCCACAACCAGCGAGGAAGCCCGCCAAAATCCCCGCCGCAAACGTCAATTTCATATTTTTCATGGTCTTGATCCGATCAGTTACCGGGGGACTGTCCCGACATCCAAGTAGCGATCAACGTCCTGAACAGTGAGGACCTTGTTGTGAGTGCTGAAAATGAACTCGGCGTCGAGCAACTCGCCCTGCGACTCATAAGCACGAACGAGCGAACTCACCGCACTGAACAGGTTTCCCTCGAAGCTGGCTTTCGCGGCGATGTCGTAGTCATATCCAACGCGCCAGACGAGCGTGTACTGCTCGTCCGAGCACCAACGCTGCAGCGCGGTCTTCAGGGATTCACCATTCACGATTTCGAATTTGCGTTTTTGCAGCGCGGCATTGGTGGCGACTACCGTCTCGGCGGAGTCCTCTTCCCCCTCTGCCATCCGAACTGCGCCCCGACGCCGCATCTCGCCGGAGACATTCAGGACTCGCTTTATTGGGTCCAGCTCAAGATCCAACCCAGTGGAGTTCGCGAGGCGATTTAGAACTGAGACGAGTCGGTCACCTCCGCGCCAGGAGACAATCATCTCCGCGACATCTGGGTTTTCGTAAAAGATCTCATACTCGTCGCCGAGAATTTGCTGAAGGGCTAAAGCCAGTGGCAAGCCCGTACCAAACCCTTGAACGATCGGGTTCTGTTGGCTCTTCATCTTTACAGCGCGCGTGTCGTTCATCGAAGCTCGACGAGCCGCTCTAGGCTGAGGAGCCTGAGAGGACTCTGCATTTTCGTCTTCGTAGCTCTCCGCTTCTTCGTACACTCGATAGTCAGCGTAAGCCTGCTCCGGGAACGCAAGCGTTGTGCCCAGCAGGGCAGCGACGAGAGCGAATGGAACGGAACGCTTCCAGTGGAATGGAGTTGCGTGGAGCGAGTTGCCGGTGATCATCGGAACGATGAACTTTCCGAGCATTACTCGGAACAGTCGCTCTGGAGTGGTATTCATGAATTTGGCCACGATAAAGACGCCCACAAGGAAGTAGAAAGGGAGAAACAAAACCTTAGAAATCAATGCAACCAGGAATGCGACCACCAACCGCGCATCGATGGGGCCCAACGCGGGCCACCTGATCGTGTTTCGATAGGTAGAGAGGGGGTACTCCCTCGCATCAGGGATCTCGCGGCTGCCATGCAGTGCACTCATCAGCAAACCTCCATTGGTGCCGCCTCAGCAGCAGCTGTAATAAGTTTGTTCCGCCCCTTGAATCGCGCCAGGATTCGCTCGCTGATATCGCCGCGCGCGAATGCGATCTCGGCAGCTCTCAGCATCGACTGGCCATCGCTCTCCACCAGTTCAATCACCGTTTCGACCAGGCGCTCCTCTCCTGCCCGGTAAAGCGCCTCACGCACCTTGTCGGTGACCCTCAGATATTCACGCAGCGCGCACATGCTCCGTTTGACGCCAGGGACAAGGACCTGGGTCACGATCAATTCAGTAGCCGCAATGAGGTCTGCCAGCATCCCCCCCCGCTGGTCAGGAGGGAATGCAAGAATCACACGGCGCAAGGTCTCAGGAACCGAGTTGGTGTGGATGGTTGTGTAGACCGTATGACCCGTCATCGCCGCTTCAACTGCAGCTGCGATCGTTTCCTGGTCTCGAGCTTCTCCGACGAGGATCACATCCGGGTGTCGTCTGAGGTCAGCCTTGATTGCGTCCTTGAAGGACTTGAACATCGTGGGAACTTCGCTCTGCCACACGAACCCGCTGATAGGTTTTCCGGCCTCACCTTTCACGGAGTCATAGACGAACTCGATCGGCGCCTCAATTGTCAGAATCGCTTTCGGGTCGTCAACGCTTTCGAGCATCGATCTCATGATCGCTGCGAGTGTTGTGGTTTTGCCCGATCCCGTGGGTCCCGTAACCCACACGATCCCCTTCCTCGGATATGCACCTTGGAGCAGGGCCTCCTCAATTCCCAAGTCCTGGATCCTTGGAGGGTCAGCAGACAGCGGCCGCATCACCATCGAAAATCCGCTGGCCGCTGACACTGCCCTCATGAGCGAAACGTTCACGCGGTATCGCAGCCTGACGTCTCCCCGGGTGAATTCATGAGGAAAGTCAATTGCACCTTTCGAGGAGGTCTCCGTAGATCCGTTCGGCCCATACATGCTGTTTACGAGGCCCTCCATCTCATTCTGCTGAAGGGATCTCGGATTGACGGGGATCAACGCGCCGTGGGCGCGGAGCCTCAGGGGGTGCCCGGTTGCAAGGTAGATATCACTGAATCCACCGCGCTCCTGGAAATCGCCCAGCAGTTGATTGAGGCGAGCAATTTCCAACCTCGGGAGATGTGGAATGGTGTATCGAGCGTCGAGGTCCCCGAGACTTTCACGAGTTGTCGCGATTGTGGCTTTCAGGTCGCTCATCGACCCTCCCCGTATCGCTCTGCGTTGATCGTGATACGCGGATCAAGATCTGGGCGATCAACTTCGTACGGGACATTCAACCACTGGACATTCGGGAGGCGCGGTACCGCAGACCACTGCGAGGTGTCGAGATTGAGGCCCGGTCTCACATTGATAGTCAGAAGAACGTCCTCAAGCGCCATGCGTTCACTGTCCCCCGTGACGCCCAGGTAGTCCGTGGACACCACAGGGTCCGTGACGTAGCCCTTGTGGCGAAGGAGGTGGTATCTGACCATCCCCACATAGTCTCGAGTCAGTCTATTGACGTTGAGCTGGTAGATCCTTCGGGCTTGCTGTATGCCCGCCGACCAGCCTTCATCGAACCACTTTGCCCAGAATTCGTCCTCATCGGCGTCCCGCGGCAGGAGCGCCTTGGACGGCAGATCCGGCTTTCTCTCGTACGAGACCAGATACTCTTTCCAGGTGGGCACCTGCAGAGTAAAGCCAGCCGGAACGGTTATTGAGTACGTCGCGCTGGCAACACGCAGCACGGTCTCAGAACTCTCGAGCTTCGCAGACTGCCCGCCCTCTTCGATTACCGGAGGCCGAATCGTCCGCCCACTTGGGTCGCGGAGCATGAGCCGTGACATGTCCGTCGCGCGATCGAGGACACCGGACATGGAGTAGAGGTAGCTCCGGATCTTGTCCGCCTCCACGAACAGCGCCGCCTGGGCACCAAGCTGCAATGCCGTGTCTCGCATGGCAGAGAGACGAAGCTTGTTTTCGGGCTTCGCCCCCGCCTCAAGCAAATCGTCCTTTCCGAATTTTGCTGAACGCAGATGGAGCCGATACTCCTCCCGGGCCAAGTCACTCTCGAACGCGCTGTTTTCCACTGTAGTGCGATTCCCTATTGCAGGGAACGCGACGACGCAGGCAACGAAAGTAAGCAGGATCCGCATCTTAGTCGGTCGACAAAGAACCCAGCTGAGCCGCGCCGCGATCAGCGTTGTATCTGACCTCTATCACCCGCGGCCCAGCGAATATGTTGATGTCCGCAACAGCGCCGGCCTGGCTTCCCGCGTTGCGAAGAATGTCGATCGCCGGCTTTCGAAATGACTGAACTCGCACCAGCGTATCGGGTACGGGCGCCTTGCCCATAACACGCACTTCGTAGTTCGTAGCGCCGCCAACCATTTGCACAAGCGCCTGCAGTGGCCCCACGTAGTCGAGCGTGAGAGGAACATGCATTTGCGGCGGCGTATAGCTCGCGTTGCGCTCTGCTGCTGCGACCTGATCGGCAGTCAACTGCTGGATGGTCTTGGCGTTCTGCGTCTCTGCGAGCACCCTCAACGAATCATCGATCCGACGAGTAGCGCTGTAGATTTCACGCGCATACATCTCATCGTAGCGCTCTTCCTGAGCCTGGACGGGTTCAGGCGAGGAAGCGCAGCCGGATACCAGCGTGAGAACGGCGATTGTTTGAACGACTAGACGCATGCTTACTTCCTTCGAAGCTTTGTCCTATGATGGCGAATGACAGTACGATTTGCAACTGCGAGCCATAAAGCACCGATGAACGCGACAACCGCAGCCCCTTCGAGAACCTACGATCACGTGGCAAGGGTCATTCGCAATCGATACATTCGTGAAACGGCTCGCCCCAACCCCTCCTGGGCCGAGATTGCTTCCTGGATGGTCCAGTCGATCAGGCCAACCGCCCCCCCCAACACCTGGCGCTCCTATCGAAATGCGATCAAGGCCCAAAGCCGTGACCTCGAAGTAGCGGACATTCTGAGTTGCCCGCCGGTTGGCGGCATGAGAGTCGCACCGTCGAGCAAGGCCTATCGAAGCACTGAGCTCACCTCGGCGCAGTTGCGCACCCTCAGCGACTGGATCTCTGGGCGCGTGACGGAGCTCGGCGATCAGGCCATCCTCTGGCTTCGCGCGACCATGTATACGGGCCTGCGCCCTGTAGAGTGGATGTCTGCCCGCCTGGTAACACTGGAGGGCGGGCAATTCGGCGTTCGCTGCAATACAGCCAAGGCGAGGGAGCACCGCGTCCTCGCACAAAGGACGGTCCCGCTCACCCATCTGACCGAAGATCAGATCTCAGAGATCAATCAGATGCTGGCATCCTTGGCCCCACTGAATGGGGACACTGATGCATTCGCAGTGCACTACGAAAGGATCAGCGGGTTCATTCGTCGCTGCGCGCGGAGCTGCTTCGGGGAAGCGGGCCCGCGCCCAACCATTTACAGCGGGCGACACCAGTTCAAGTCGAATTGCCTCGCTGCGGGGCTGAGCGACGCTGAAATCGCCGTATTGATGGGCCACATGGTCAGAAAAACCCAGGGCAAATACGGGCATCTGAATCCCGTTTCCGCCCTGGGGGCCCCCCGGCCACTCCAGGATGAGCTTCAGGCCTTTATGGCCATGGGACCGGAGTCCCCGCTCCCCCCAGAGAATCCGTAGCGCTTTACGATTTCCTCGGCAAGCGCTGAAATAATCGCTGCATTCTCGTCTCCCGGTCGGTCACTCGCCGCGAGCTTCTTCCTTCGCCGATCAACCTCATCTCGAGCTGTGCCCGCCGGGAAGGCCGTGGAGAGCATGGACAGCGCCCTCTCGTATCCGACAATTTCCGTAACGGACTCACGAAGCAACGCATCCTCGTTAGTCGTGCTGTACGTCCAGATCTCTGTCGGCCCTTTCGTAAGGTAGAGCGTCTGGCTGTGCCAGCCCACCTTTGAGTTGTACTTGTAGAGAAAGCATGGCCCGCCCGCTCTCGGGCCATGCAGAATGTTCCCACCAAGAACGGCCTTTTCTGATTCAGAAAGACCGAAGAGTTTCACGCAATCCTGAATCTCCTTCTCAGTGCCCCCTGAGAACAAGAAGACATTACTGATCAGGGGCACCAGATCAGGCGGAATGTCGGAGACGTTCTGAGTCGCCAGGCTCAGATGGACATTGTGCTTACGACCTTCTCTTGCATCGATAATGATCTGCTGCATGATCTGCGGCGCCTTCGCCGCACGGTGAACCTCGTCGTAAACCAGCCGCTTGATGTCCTCGCGGTTCTCGCGAATCCGACGGTCCTGATAATCTCGGTACATCGGTTCGAACTGCTGCACGGCGTCTTCATGTAGGTAGAACTCATTGGCTCCCAAGTGACGCGCGAGCAAGTACATCAGTGCGGTCTGCTTCACCTGCGCAGGCGACTCACCGCCTGTCACCTCCATGAGGTCCATTGCGATAATCCGCGCCTCGCCGAAGTTGAGAGTTGTGCTTCCATTTAGGATCGGAAGATCCCGAATCGCTGCTGAGACGAAAAGGTTATAGGCAGAGGCGAGTGACATCCCATCCATCGTCTTTGCCGATGACGTGTCGCCGTACATATCACGGAGCGTGTTACTCGCTTGAAGGACGCCTGCGGTATCTGAGAGCGTCGGGACAGCGAGGCTCTGGGCTTTCGCCGCGTTGACGACGTCCCCGGCTTTGAACAATTCGTCGGCGATCGTGTACCAAGTTGTTGTCTCGACAATCCTGACACCATTTCTCTTGATGATCGCATCCAGGTCCGGGTCCTGATCCGACTGATAGGGCTTTGCGCTCCTCGAGTCTGCGAAGTAGGCGTAGGTCTCATCGATAAGGTGACTGATGAGCATAGGCAGAGTGTTGTATCGCTCCGCGCCCTCTGGCGGCGTGACCAAAAGGGTCAGAAAGTTCATCAAGAACGCGCGATGTAGCGGCGGCGGCCGGCGAGCACCTAGCGGAAGATCGAAGACATTGACCTTCACGTCGGTCGACAACGAGAACCGATAGTACAGAGCCAGGTGTCTCTGATCCTCTGGCATTCGATACTGCAGCGCCTTGATCAATCCAGATGAGCTGTGACCGATGTCTACGATCACCAGGCGCGGCAGCCTGTCAAAGCCAGGAACCAGGATTGATCCCAGATTCAGCGACTGAGACATCACAGACTTGCCGCGGCCTGGCGGGCCGAGCAACGCATCACACCAAGTGTCCTGTTTCGGGCTCGCTGGCATGAAGGGATACAACTTCCCGCTCTCTGTCCTCATCACGACAGTCCCATCGCTCCACAGGGACGCAGGTCGATCGATCGGGAGCAACCGCACGAGACGGGAAAGCGGTCCGTAGACCGAAGGTGCACAGCTCTTCGGGTTGATGCCAGGCACCGAAGTGATGAGGCTTTCAGCCGGCTGGGCAATGTCTGTGGCCACATCGCAAATTCCCCATCCCTGAACCGCCTGGGATAGCCTTCCAGCGTTGATGCGCAGCTGGTCGAGGTTCCGGTGCCAAGTTACGAACGTGGTGCTTACTGATAGCTGAGCATCGCCTTCGTTATGACCCTTGCTCAGCTCGCCAAGCTCATCAGCAATCGTAGAGTTCATTTCTCCGAAGAACTTGACCCAAGAAGTCATGGCACGGCGGATCATGATTCCTGAGGCTGGAGCTGGGGCCATGTGAAACGACACCCTGTAAGGAATATCTTTCTCAATGGCCCGCTCGAGATCGCGGAAGTCCGCCTTCTGCTGCGGATACCATTCGATCGCCATCGTTGTGTAATACATCGATCCGATTCGGACTTCATCAGCACTCACCCGCTCTATGGGTCGCCGGAAGAGCTGTGAAGGAATGCTCGGATACAGAGCCCCTCTGTAGTCACCGCGGTCCATCGCATTGCTGTCACTTGTGATCCACAGCTGATCCCCAGGCAGCGTGGGACGCCAGTCCTGACTCACAAACTCCTGGTCGATCCAATTACGCATCACATTACAGGCGGAGTGTGAATCCACAATCTCTGCACGGATTGCGGCATCGCCAAGAACCTTGACCAGGTTCTGTACGGTTGAGTAATGCCTCTGCCTCATCTCCTTTATCAGCTTCAGCGGATCGCCCGCTTCATTGATCAGGAAGCCCAGCTCGCCGCGTAGTTTTCCGGCTTCTGCTTTACGCTTCTTGACCACATCCTTCGGTACCACCTCGGGATGGGTCCAGACGGCTATGTACGATGACTCATCATGGGCCCACTGCTTCAACGTCTCCACGTTGTCCTTAACGAGACTGTCTACGTTGAGCCCGAACTTCTTCGCTGTTCGCACTGATGGCGCAAACATTTCAACAATCTTCCTCGACGGGTCGTTGTCTCGACGATAGACCCACTGAATGGTGTGTCCGGGTTTCGAAAACATCGACCCGAGAGTGCGATATAAGGCTTGCCCTACCGCCCCGAATTCTCGATTGCCGGCGATATCCAGCATGCCCTCTACCGATATGAGACTGAGCATGGAGCTGTCATCGCAAACGAACGCGATCGATTGCCTCCGCTTCTTCCCGTCGGGGAAGACAGACCCCGGCACCATATCTGCGCAGTTGATGGTGCAGAAGGACTTCAGATCCGTTTTCAGAATCTGCGCGACAGCTCGAAGAATGATTGACATGGCTATCTCAGAATGACATCAGCCCGTTGACGATGGATTTGAGCCGCATGCCCCGCTCGGCTTCGCCGAGGTCCAGCAGGCGATCGAGCTCGGAGAACAACTGATGGCCGTTCACTCCAGCTGCAATTCTGAGGTTCGCCTCGTGCTTGGCGACCACGGGCATGTTGTCAAATCCCAGATCCAGCAGGCTGTGGAGATCGACTTCGGCTACTTTCACTTTGCTGCTCCTGATACCTGGGCCTGACTTGTCGCCGACAATTGAGCAGTGATGCTGATGGGCGCCACGAGGTGTAACTTTGCTGCCATCTTCACTAGCTCTATTCTCCTTTCCGGCGATACCGCAACAGAGATCCCGCCGCCCCCGTAGTTCACTACTCGAGCACCCATGGTGCTCAGTTCATATGCTCCCCTCAGGCATACAAGTCGATCCCATGCGCGCATCGAGATCGCGCGAGGCGAAGTTCGTTGAATTCTTCTGCCTCCGCTGTTTACCCAGGTCGATGTAGCCAGAGCTGTCCAGTGCGCTTCCGCGATGAGCCCCGCCGTAGGAGAAACCTGGGCTACAGCTCCAAAGTCAGGTAAGCGCCATCTGGTGTTCTGATTCGGCGTCACGAATGATTCGCTGATCAGCACTCTGAGGAGTCGTACGCTCGCGATTCTTGCCAGGAATGCCGCTTCCTGCAGCGGAACCCAGCTCCGTGCTTCGGACATGCCGATGTCGATGAGTCCGATGTATCCCTCTGGAGGCCTTTCAATGGCCACCTTGACGATTCCGCATGCCCGCTTCGCGATTTCGCACAAGAAACTGTAGGTCTGGTCAGGATCGGATGGAGCTCCGCCCGTAAACTCGTGCCAACCACCGATTGGTACTGGGTACTGCAGGATAAGTGCCGCGTAGCCTGCTCTTGGCCACCGGAGCGAGATAACCTCATCATCTCCCCTGACTCTCGTCGGGCACTGATGGACATTCACATACGCTTGCCGAATCAGCTCCCGGTAGCCTTGCGTCAACCTTGGCTCGTCGTTTTCCGTAACCATTTGCGCATGCAGCGTATCGGCCAATGAATCCCCGAAGTACTCGATCCCATAGGCGTTCCGCGTGATGCGCAGCACTCGGTTCAGCAGGGCTGAAAGAAATGTGGCCGCCGCTCCGGGCTTTGCAGTGATGTCAACGCCGTAATCCCAGGCAATCGTTGCGACGTCTGACCTGAAGAAATTCCGGCGCCTTAGATGCGGGTGACTCTCCGCCAGTGGCTGGAGGTCAATCGCGTCAAGCGTAGTAACCCAGATGACGTCTCGACTCAGCGCGTCGACACCCTTGAAGCGAAACGCTTCCTTACCGGCAACCGACGCGAAACCACTTCCATGACTGCTGGCCGGCTCGTCGAATATCGCTATCCCAGCTTGTGCATCAACGGGGATCACAGCAGCGCTCCTTGAGCCTGGCTTTCGAACAGCTCAGGAGCCGCACTGCGTGCTACCGCCATCCATGATGCCTTTGGAATGGATTCGTAACTTTGCTTGAACGCCCTCATCTCGACAACGAAATTCTTGGGGTTCACAAGCAGCCGCAGATTGCGCGTCAACTTCCTGCGCTGGGAGTACGCCTTGTCGTCCAGCGAATGCAACATTCCTCCGAACACCGTTGCCTTGTTGGCGTCTGTGCCGAAAAGGATCTCTACGCTGTCCTTTCTGCTCCATAGGAGCCGAATGGCGTTATTCGATGTTGTCGTCCAGTTGTCGTGCTCTGACCAAGTGGAGAGAACGGCGTGCATCAATCTCGATAGATGCGTCTGACTTATCTCAGGAAGGTAGACGACGTGGTCGTCTTCCTTCCACTCAGAGTGCTTCAGCCCAACATGTCTTGTGCTGTTGCAGATTGGGCAGACAGCAGCAAGCTCCGCCGCGGTATGCCGATCCCCGTCTGGATCACGTGTCGCAACTTCCATGCCCTGCATCGACTGGATACCGCAAGCCTGGCACGTGTTCTTGTCCCGCTTCAGTACTTCCGCTCGCAGCTTTCGAAATTCAGCATCCAGAAGGGGCTCCCGGCGTTTCGCCAGGAGCCCCATCTCACGGTCAACTGAGAGCGCAAGGTCCACCGACTACGTCAGAGACCTTTGCCTGCCGACGTCGCGCTACTGTAAACCGTATCGCCGCTCTCTTTCATCGTCGACGGCAGATACAAGAGCCAGACGCCCGCCAGGATGCACACTGCGATGCCGACCATACGCTTCGGGTTGTTGTCCTGTTGACTGGAATAACCCTTGATCAGGATGCCCGCGACGATCAGGACCGCAATGCCGGCAACATAGGCAAACTGGTCGAGCGCATCAGCGATCGGCTCGCTGATCTGCGTTACCCGCTGAATCATCTCGCCGATTCCCGCTTCCGCAGCCGTCGGCACTGCCGCCATCACAAGCGCCAATGCTCCTACAGCCGCGACACTCAAGATGCGACTCGTGTGTGAGACTTTCATGTGAATACTCCGCAAACAGTTGAATGGAAACCAGCATCAATGCCTATTTCTAGGCCCTACTACTATAAATCCCAATGGCTTATCTGTATATGGTTCGCAAGCTGATCGCTTCTTCAGGATAACCCTAGGAATTCCATATAGTTGAAGCCAATGTTGTCCTCGAACAATGAAGCCACGCTTGGCGAGTAGTACAGAAACGAACCGCCAATCACGTGCCAGATAGCTTTCGATCCAGGGCTGTTCGATTGCTGCCTCGGATTGCCAATTTCCCTGAACAGGAAGTACCCCCGCAGCATCATGTAGAGCCCATAGACTGAGAACCATGAAAACACGAATGCGAGGGGCGCGACCGGGCTTGCCGAGTTGAGCAACGCATACTCCGCCGAGTCAAATGCGTTTATGTCGGAGGCAAAGATCGTTTCCGCCACATTCTTGTTCGTCTCTGCGAAATACAGGCAGAAGATTCCAGCTACAAGGATCCATGCAATCCTTGACAGACTTGTGTCGTCGGGATTTACGTCGCTGAGCTTTTTGACCTTGATTCCGGTCAAGATGATCAGCGCCACACCAAAAACGTACGAGAAAGCGACTACCGCGTCGTTTGATGACTGGAATACCAGTTGCCATGAAGGCCAGTTGATGTTCAGGGATGGCAAGGGGGATCCCTCAGGTTTCTACCTTCGCCTTGAACACTGCGCCCGACGATGTCGAGACCATGGCTCTGGCAGGATCAATGTCGGTCACCCGGCCATAGCCGGGCACCATATCCCCCTTTCTCAAAGGGAGAATTTTGCCCGGTGAACGCTCGTCAACCAGCCATGCCTGGCCGTTCTCCGATACGCCCACAAGGCTGAACCTGGTACCGCCCTGATTAGGATCGAAGGGTCTCGGTTTCTCAAGTTCCTCCGCTGCTGCGAGTGCGAAAGTCGTCCCCGCCTCGTACCCGACGTGCGCCGACGGCCTACCTAGATCAGCGGATTCTCTCACCGCCTTTGCGAATGGACCGGAACTGCTGGCCGCCACCAATTCTGTTGTGCCGTACCGCCTGTCTTCAGCGCTCGACATCTCTCGCGCCGCGATGATCAGCTTGTCGGGCGACTCCTCAAATCGAGGGGGCCTCACGCTCGTCACCTTCTGAGGCGCAGCCGCCGTATTCGATCGACTGGCGCGTTCTTCCGCTTTCGACGCCGCGCTAACCGTGATTGCGCTCATCGAGGCTTTAATTTCCTCGATCAGCCTTTGCGCCAAGCCTTCGATTGAATCCGAAATTCGCACCAGCGACGACTGGATTTTCCCAACGTCCTCGGCCGTTCTCTTCGTCCTTCCATCAATCGCCTTGACCGTATCCGCCAGCCTGTCGATCTTGCGCTCGAGCCTGGCGACATCTGCGGGCGCCATCTGCTTAGCGACAGGGTGCGCGGCGCCTTGCTCTCCGGCATGGCCCTGACTGCTTGACGCGCTCGCACTGGCCGCCTGGCTCGCAACCTTTACCGGTACGGCAGGCGCCTCTGTGGGGATCTCCGCTCGAGGCGCCGCTGGCCCGCCGGTGTACTTGTCGAATTTCGTTGTGAAGCCAGATCCGCCGGGTGCCGGGGCTGGGGCGGGAGGCATCGCCTCAGCCGTCACAGCCTCCAGCACGCGTGGGGCAGCAGTTGCCTGGTCAACTGGCGGTTGTGGACTCATGCTTTGCGCGGCCACTGGAAGTTGCGACTCCGCAACTGCGGTCTCTTGAGCAACCGGCTGTCCCAGCTGGCTATCAGCAGGGACTGTCGGCTGAGCTGCAGCTGCCTGCGCTTCCGCGGGGAGCCCCGTGACGGGGTCTACGGGCGGAGGAATCCCCGCCCCCTCTTGTCCCGATTCTACGACCTGCTCGAACGATGGCGCGCCCGCCGTCTCTGTTGGCTTTGCCGGCCCCCCGAGCTCCTGATAGCCGATGTAAGCGAGTGCAAGACCCACCATCCCTGCGATCAGCAGGTTGCTCTTAGAGAATAGGCCTGACTTTTTTTCTGGCGAGCTCCCGCCGCCGTCAACTTCAGATTCGCTGAACTCATCTTCGGACACATACTCCGCCGGCCCAGCCATGCCGGCCATCTCAGAGGCGCCTCCTTCAGACGCAGCTGTGCCATTTTCATCTTCAAACAGATCATCGGACTTCTGACTCATTTGCGACTCCTAGGGCACATTGGGAAGCGCCCGGGAAAGTTCCGGGTTCAAATCGGGGAGGAATTCAGAACGCGCTGGCGAGAGGAACATGATCCCGATCAGTTCGTCTTTCGCCACCGTGATTGTCGGTGGTCGCGCGAAATTGCTTTTTGCTACCTGGATAAATGCGCGCCCAATGCCCCCACCTGCAGCAATGGCGAGATCCCGATCAGAGAACTCGACGTCATTCCCGCTCTGGACGATCTGGCCATTGGGTCCATTCACCAGAGCGTTATCATTTTGGCTCGACTGCGCGGCCTCGAATGCGGTGATCACCGCTTCTCCAGCTCCAGCAGCAGCCAGACCGATATAGCGAGACAGGATGTGCTTATCGACGCCGGTCGCGAGATACGTTCTGTATGTTTCTACATCAATGCCGACAGCCTGCACTCCCGCTGTGAATCGGTCGAATGACAGGGTGTTGAATTCAAGGATTACAGCTTCGCTCCCGCGCCGGAAGCTGCCCAGCAGCACAGCCCCCTTGAGAGGCCCAGCTGCAACCGTGGCTCTTACAGGCCCTGGCTCATCGCTGTTCAGGTCTGTGTCAAGAACAGCCATAACCAGATCGCCCGGGACGATGGGGGCTGGCGCCGCCTGCTCTTCGTTGCCCGTTGCGGGGCTCGCGGACAGACCGGGGAATCCCGCTAGTCCTCCCGAGTTGACACCGCTTCCGCCCCCCGGACCGTTTGATCCGGCATCCGCCGTCCCCGCGACTACAAAATCTCCCATCGGTTTCGCCACAAAGGTGCGCATGATGGGGTCCACATTCGCCACTTCGCCGAGTGCTGCCATGTAGCTAGACTTCGCCGACAGCCTCAAGTCATACAGCCGCTGCGACTCTGCCGCCACCCTATCTTGCTGGCGCTGCATCTCTGCCTTCTGCTGCTCCGTCGCCCGCTGCCGCTCCAGTCTGCTGCCGCGCGATTCCGCGGCATCGAGTCCTTGCTTTCGATCATCCTTCAGCGAAGACCGCTTCAGCTCCCCGCTTTCGTCGAACTCATACCGCTGGCCGAGGGGATCGTTTTCTGGCGACAAGAGGTTGGAGCTGCCGGACGCTTCAGCCTCCTTGGCGAGCGCTCGCTGGTTATCAACCTCCCCAATGATCTCAGCGGCTGTCGCCTCATTGTTGGCCGCGACCTTCGTGCTGTTTCCGTCCTGCGCGGGGGCCATCACTTTAGCTACCGGCAGTTCCTCCGCCCTCTTGCCCTCCCCTCCCGTGACCCGCGCAAGTAGCCAGAATCCGATTAGAAGCACTGCCACGCCGGTAAGCCCAACATATGCCTTGAAACTCAAAGGCAGGCCCTTCCACCTCTCAAGAACCGTGGCCTTCGCACTGCCCGCCGACTTTGAATTCTCAGACATTACTGGTCACCCTGGGGCCGAGGATCCACCGTAACCAGTGCCGTTCGGCCGTCGCGATAGAGCGTTAGCGCTGGCGTCTCTTTAGGGACTACATACACCGAATATCGATTCGGCCCAGTCTTCTGCTGACGTGATCGAGGGGTCATAAGGAGGTGCCTGGTCCTTATGATCATGTTGCCCTGATAGATCCATACCTTTGTGGTCGAATCACCGATCAGCGCGCGCCTTGTTGCTGCCACCGGCGGAAGATCGTTGATGAACGCATCGACGATGTCATCCGCAATCAGTCCATCGCCCGAGTCCCCATGCGGGAGCGGCAGTGGCGGCTCGGCTTGTGGGATTTCGGACAGGGGACCGGGGACCGGCATCATTGCGTTTACCCGGAAATCCACTTCGGAATCGCCGTGACGCAGCTGCCAGACCAGTGGTGTAGGTACGTTTTTGAGCGCCACGATGATGTTGCTGACCGCGAATGCTTGCTTGCACTGGATGACCACGCTGGCGTCGCCCACCTGCTCGACACCAAAGGCTTTGTCATCTCCCACATTCACGGAGAAGATCGGCCATGGAGTCCCAGTGCTGTCCAGAAACACCAGCGATGTGCTGTAGCCGCGTCGAGTCATGATGACTGGAGGCAGCTTTCCCGGATCAAGTGAGACGGACACCGTGCGAACAGCTGGAGTGACCTCTGTCAGCTCTTCGCGGCTGGCTTTCTCTGTTTCGCGAAGCCGTTCCCTGAATTTCCTGATCTCGTCCGGCGTCAATGGCACGATCGCCTTCTCCGCCGCGTCATAGATCTCTTCTTCGTTCGGCACCTTAACTGTCGGCCCTGTCATTGTCAGGGCGTCGCCGGGTACGTAGAAGTTCGGCGTCACTTCCACGTCTGTATTCCGCGTCTTGGATTCAACTTCGGCTGCTTGCTTCGCCGCCGCGGCGTTACCAGCAGGTGCAGGAGCCGGCGGCGCTTGCCCGACCGAGGCAGTCGCCACTATCAGCAATACCAGCCCGGATACCCGCTGACTAATCCTGATGCTCATGAACCTTTCGCCGGCGTTTCGATGTATTGATTGATCGCGATGAAGCGGTCCTTCCCAACCTTGCTATTGTCCCTAACGATGATCAGCGTGATGCTCACATCGCTCGTATACAGGCCCTTGGAATTCCGATAGGTCTTTTTCGCATTCGCCGTGACACGCCACGCTTTGTTCTCGCCGCTGGCCGTTTCACCCGCAATGATGGGCGCTGTTTGGAGCGCCATCGACACGACATAGTTGTTCTTCTTTACGAGCTCCGGGATCCCTTCAGCATTCAAGGCTTCAACAAACTTCGCCGCGCCCTCATCTGTGAAGTACCTATCAAGCGCGTCAGTTATCTGAGTGCGGTAATTGTTGTAGTCGAATGTGTAGGGGGCCACGATCGCTTTTTGCGCCCAGAGGGTTACTCGCTCCCTCGTGATGAAACTTGCATCCTTGAGCGACGGCGCAACCGTCACCTGAAGATCGTCGGTGACCAACAGAATCTGCGGATCCGGCTTCGAAGCCAGCGCCATCACAGCAACGACGATAAGCAGGATGTTGGCCACCGCATTCAGCCCCGCCAGCTTGGCCAGAGGGGCATAAGCAACGCGATATACCAGGCTCCTGAAGTGCTGATAGGGGAGCGCTGATTCAGACGGACCTAGGTCCGGCTGCTGCTTTGGAGCTGATTGGGGCGGCTTAGACGTCATCAACTTATCCTATAGGTGAATCATCATACGATTCGCTATTGAATGGCGCAACTTGAGCCGCACTGCGATAACCGTCGCTTTGCCGGTAACCAATTAGCGTGCCTCTGGATCGCTAATTGCTTTCAGTCCGGAATAACCGCTAATTGCTGTCCCGCTTAAAGCGCAGCGCTATTTTCCGAGCCTTCTGAGGCGAGAGCGGTGCTGGACACTTGCTCGCATCGCACGAACATCCAAAGATCTCAATAACTTTTCCAAAGTAGTCGCCACCATTCCCCCTCTGCGGGGCAGTTCGGATTTAGGCCGAGGGCCTTTGGAGCTTTCTTCCCACAGCCTTCGTCCACGGTGATCGGTCGAAGGCCTCCGCCAACCCCATGGCTGAGGAGATCTCGCGCGCCATTGGCATGTTTATGGTCCCGGACCATCGCGCAAGGTCATCGAGCGATGTTCCCCGGGCCATCTGGGAGAACATTAAAGCGTCGCAGAACGCCTTCTCCCTCGTCGCCACTCGAAGTCCGGCCAGGTTTGCGTATAGCAACCTCTCATCGATCCCTTCCGGGTTTACTTGCTCACGGCCTGCGATTCTGATGATGACCGGCGCGCCCAGAATCGTCCCGCTTACGCTTCTCAGATCGCTCCCCTCGGACCGCGGTTGCACCAGCGTCATCCTTTTGGGGTCAGCGTCCAGCACACTCTCGAGGCTCAACACGCACCCCGGCCTCGAGATACTCAGCGCCTCTGCAATCGTCACCGGCGGCACTGCCGTCAGGTTCACAAACCATCCACTCGTGATCCTTGTCCCTGCCCCCTCATCTTCCAGTCGCTCTCGGACCGCGCGAACTGTGCGCTCGGCGATGTCGAGCGCCTTTGCCATCTGCTCCACCTCAGCCAGACGCACAACCCTCCGAGTCTCCCCCACGAACGCCTCCCGGAGCTGGTCGTAAGCCGTCAATGAGGCTTGCTCCGCTACTGGCAGCGGGACAATTTCTCTTCCCGCCGCCAGCATCAGCGCCATGATGGCTTTGCCGTCGACTGCCCTCACTTCTTGCCTCGCATCCCGCCCAGCACCCCTGGCACCATATTGCCCACGGCAACCACCTGGTTCTTCACGTCTCCCTCGCCCAGGTTGTGGTGATCACCCACCCCCATCGCGCGCAGGATTGCATCAGGGAGCTCATGGGTGAGGGCCAGGAATCGGTACGTGATGTACATCATCAGGAGCGCATAGATCAGCAATGGCATGATCAAGCTCAGCGGGTTCCCGAACGAGCCCACTCGCGTGAGGATGTAGGCCTCAATGACGTACTCGTGGATCAGCCACCCCACTACATGTAGCAGTGACATCCCCGCCACAAATCCGACAACCATCAGCAAGGGCTTGAGGAAGAGGGTCGCCGCAATTGGGTAACCGCTGCTTCCACGCCCTGCAATTTCGTTGCCGTCGGGCGCCATATGCATGCTTCCCCAGAAGGGAGACCATATAAGCGCCTCCACCACGTAGAGCATGTGCATGGCGGTCGCCACAAGCCACATGATGAAGGGCAGCGATGGGATGACGAAGCCGAGCAGTACCCCTGCCGCCATCGCCAGCATCACCATCGAGGTCAGGATCGCGCTTCCTGTTCCGCCGCTGGATGACTCGTTGTCGTCATCTTTTGCCCAGCTGATGATCGCACTGGCGCCTCCGATCACCATCACCGCGTCCATGAGACCGGTGCCCGTTGTTCTCATCACCAGCATCGGGGAGAAGTAGCCCGACGCGCCGTCCGGCCCGGTCTGACCGCCCGACATCTTGTTCAGTCCATCAACCACAAACTCATTGATGGTTTTCGTGATGAAGTTGGTCGTGTTCTCGTACCATCCCGATGGACTGCCTTCGTTGAACACGTCAGACGTCTGCGATCCGCTGGCTGTCCGTCGCATATCGGATAGCAGGTTCCTCGGGGAGATCTGCCGGTTCACCACGCTGTTTACAGCGGCCAGCGCCGCCATGACCTCTGCCTCCTGCCCAGGGATTTCATAGTTCCCCTCGAAAGCAGTAAAGGGCGCAAGAGAGACATCGAATGCGCTAGCCATGCGCTGCTGACGGGCCTCAATCAGCCAGTAGTACCCCCCCATCATCACCCAGCCACCGCGCTTGATCGTGTCTTGTACTTCCGCCAGCGCTTCAGCCTGAGTAGCGGCCAGCATCGCAGCAGATTCGGCCTGCTGGAACCTGTGATACCGATCAACAGCCTCCGCGAACTCGGCTCTCGCAAGTTCATAGGCTGCCGCCGAGGTCATTTCATCGCGAACGATTGGGATCGAAACCGCCTGCATCAGCGTCGACCAAAGCTCGTCGAGTCCTACTCGATGGACTCGAAACATCTGCCTGGCGACTTGGTCCTCGGTACTTCCCTGAGCGAACCCTGCGGGGAAAGTGAACTGCATACTCCCGCAGTCACCATCTTCTCCAATTGCAATCTTGGTCAACCGATGACCTGAGTTCTCCAGCGTTGCACGCTCGTAGCTGAAGCCGTTGCCAATCACGGTGTCCAGGTTTTCAACGTCGTAGTCTGGGATCAGGCCCGCAAGTGAGTTGGGCGTCGCCCCTGGGGAGGCCAGGCGCTGCTTCTCACGAAGCAAGCCGCAGACTTGCGCCTTGACCATTGATGCCGCAGTGTTCGCTGCGCCGTTGCCATTCGGCGGGGTTATCGTCAGAGGCTGCGTAAGCACCAGGTCGTAGACGAGATTCGCTGTAGAAGAGGCCGCCGAGATCCCCGCCAGGGCCACCGCCAGCACAATGCCTTGGACCAGTGAGAAGCCGCCCAGTACTGGCAACGGGATGATCGAGATGAAGGCCGCTCCAACTCGAGCCGGCAGGAATGCCGAGTCCCATTTGCCGAGCCACTCTCCGCTCTGCGTTGTCTTGATCAACCCGACAATCAGCGTGTATCCGGTCACCCCAAGGCCAAAGAGCAACGCAATGTACCCGAGGATTCGTATGACGTTGGTCAGTACCGTGGCCGTACCGACCGACGACCCGCCACCACCCCCGTCAAAGAAGAAGTTATCGACACTCACGGCCGGGTCGCCGAACAGTCGCTGGATCATGATCCAGCTCAGATCGTCAGGCTCGACGCCATCCAGAAGATCATTGGGGACCTGCTGAGCTGCCTGACCAAACGCCGGCGGCAAATTCGCTGCGTCGCCAAGCTCCGTGTTCTCCGGACTTGCCGGAGTTGGTGCAGGCGCCGAGTACGCCGACCAGCAGCACCCCAGCAAGAGAATCGCGCCAACTAACCGCTTGAGTGCGTGCACTGCGACCTCTGCAGGTTGCCGTTTTGTGTAGGCTTCAATAGTATGGTGATATACGTTACGCGGTCAATGAAGTGGAAAACATCCCGGTTGCGCTTTCCAAGGAGTCACAAGCGCTGGTCGATCGAATGGCCGGCCTTGAGTGCTGGCCTGTTGATGCGATTGCTCCTTTGAGCGTTGCACTTGAAGCGCTAGATGCCGACATCCGATCGACGCCCCCTACCTTGGTCGCGCAGTCCCTGGCTCGCCTCCGATCCCTGGACGACGACGCGCTTGTCTCTTTCCTGGCATCCGTTTCCCTCGGCAGGATGCTGAGGCTGTTGCGCTCCTCCGCGGGTCCGCATCTTCTGCGAAAGCTTTCCTCGCTTCAGCCAGAACCAGGCTCCGAGGCCAGCGCGCATCTCACTACCATCACCCATCGCCTTGAGGCGCTCGGGCGTGCGTTTACCCTTCGCGAGATCTTCTCGCCTCGACGTCTTCGCGCCGCCCGTAAAATCGTGGAGGGCTCATGAGCAAACTCATGCTTGGCGTCGCGCTCGGCGCGACTCTGACGATCATTTGCGGCAAGGCGTCCGCTACCTGCGCTGCGTCGCAAGACGAGGTCGCCGCCAGGACTGTCGAGTCGCGCCCTCTCCCCGCCTTCAAGCCGATGTACAGCGGTTGCGGAAAGGGAGCCTTCGAAGAAGCCTTTGGAGGGTCCGGCATCGGCGGGAGCTTTGGGTCAGCCTTGGCAGGCATCGGAGGCTCGCTCTTCGGCAGCATGGCTGACGCATTCTGTGGAAAGCTCCAATCAGTCTCTCGCGACTTGGTTGGGAATGGCGGCATCTCTTTCGGCAATCCGTATGCGCAGCCGCAGAATGGTCCTGACATGCGCATCGGCGAAGATGAAATCGAATCATCAAATTCGATTTCCGAGCCGGCCCCTTACGCGACGCCGGGGTACTTTCCATCCCCAAGCTCTCAGGGGGTGAGTGGCAGCCCATTCTTTGTTCCCGGCGCGTCACCAAAATCGCAGCAGTCGAGTCCCGCAGGATCCTCTGCGACTGGTCAGCAAACCCCACCCCTGAAGTAACCGGGATCTCGGACAATCGGAGACACTGATGAGAATTCTTCCACGCCTTGCCGCAGTAGCTGTGATCGCGATGATGTCATCTTCCGCTTTCTCAATGGACCGCGACGACACCATCCATAAGCAACTCGAGGAGTTCAAGCGTAAGTTCGCCAAGGAACTCCACGACATCAAGCACGACCTGCGTCACAACCAGGCGGAGGCCAAAGACGTGGTGAAGGCGACCAAGGTCTTCATGTGCACCTCTGTTGAAGTCCAGGATCCGAACACCGTGCTGGGCCTGGCAAATGTCACGCTACACGAGGTGCTAAGCACGTCCGAGCGGCACGAATTCCAGAAGCTCCAAAACGAAGCCTACGAAAAGAAGCTTGTCTCTAAGTCAGACTGCAAGAGCAAGACAGGCAATCAGACCGACCACAGGTCGATCGACCTGCAGGCAGGTGCAGCTGAGCTCGCGTCTGGTCCGCAGGAGGTTCAGTACAAGAGGCTCGAGCGCGTTTACTCACTTTCGTTGCGCGACATCGACAAGTCCATTCGCCAACGTGCCGCAACTCCAACGCAAGCTGCTTACATCATGCGGGTGCGCGACTGCGCACTTAAGGCTACGTCGGCGTCATCGGCCGCATCCGAGCGACTGAATGAACTCCTTGGCCGCATGATCGCCGCTGGTAACCGCGCCACGCTTGACTCACTGGCCCAGTCAGCAAATGCATCTCGCCTGGCCACCACCTGCAGCTCTTCGTTCCTCAACCAAATCCCGCCGGGGGCGTCCCCCACGTATTCCGGACTACCCGCTGGAACTCGGCCAGGGACTGGCGCCGGCATAGCCAATGCCGTCGTCCCTTCAGGGCCCACCAGCCCTTCGATTAGTTCGCCAGCGCCGTATAGCAGTTCCGACTTTGGATCCTAGAATTGAAACGGCCCGTAAGGGCCGTTTCTCATTTTGGGGTTCCGGGCCGGCGGCCTTGCGATTGCCGCTCGCTCCCGTGAGCCCATTCAGAGCAAGCTTGGCAGCTACGGCTTTACGCTGGACCTCGACATCTCACGATCGAGCGTGAGGCTGGCTCCTTGGGTGATCGCGGCTGTGATTGCCCACCCTTTGCACTGCTCTTCAATTTTTTTCGCCCATTCTGCGGAGTGCGCATATCGCTTCGTGGCGGGATACAAAAAGTAGACCGGCGGTATCTTCGCTGGCAATTTGTTGCGCTGAGGAGGGGCAAACTCCATGTCACTGAATATGAGCAACGAGCGCGGCCTGCCTCTCCTCATCAACTCATCGTTGTACAAGAGCGCGGCCATCATCCTTTCGATGTTCGTGCCGCCTCCGCCTCCGATAGCTAGTCGACGTAGCTCTGTCCGGTAGTTCTTGGGCGTCAGAGCAAGCGGCTTCCCGCGAATCGCCGTGTCACCCGTAAATACCCAGACCTTCGAAGCTTGGTCCCTCCAGTGTGCGAACAGTTGCTCAATTTGCAGAACGAACATTCCGAGAGCGTCACTGCCAACGCTCGCGCTGCTGTCCATAATGATGAACGCGTTCCTGCGCTTGCTTGCCGGCAACAACTCCCCGTCCCACCGGCGCACTGACACCCCCATAAGCGATGGGTCGACGCCATACATCTCCCCCGGCTCCCCCATCGAGTGCCTGAGCTGGCCCCCTTCGCCCAAGATTGAGTTTCTGATCGCGGAAATGAAGCTCATCTTCGCTCCACGGTTTGCCTCGTAGTCGCGTCGAAGATGGCTGTCACAGTGTCCGCCGATGCCGCGCCCCCCGCTTTCTTTGCCCATACGACCGACGGCGGCTTCCATTGCGCGCTTCAGGTGCTCTCTCGCCTCCTGACGCAACCCCTCCAAATCAGAAAGTCTGTCCGTTGACGGATATCCAAGTGCGTCAGCAATGTGCGTCAGCCCAGGCGTCGAAGCCAGAACCTGACACACCTCTTCTGCCGACACACTGTGCTGCGACGAGCTGTCGTTGAACGCGTCGGATGGCAGCTTCTTCGATGGAGCATTTGCTTCAGGGTCGCCGACGGATCCCGATTGCATCGCGCTCGCCGCATTTGAATGCTGACCGCCCTTTCCGTTTTTGGGATCCACTTTGTCAGATTGAGAGCCGGCTACCCCGCGCTGATCTGACCCGCTTCCCGATTTCTCGTCGGCGTTTCCGCCTAAGCCGCCCATGCCCCCATTGCCTACCGTCGGGTTCGCCCCATCACCGGATGGAGACCCGCCCGGCACACCAGACCCCCTTTGGGCACTCGGGGTTGCTGTTTGCTGGCCTGGCTGCTGGCCTGGCTGCTGGCCTGGCTGCTGGCCTGGCTGCTGGCCTGGTTGCTGGCCTGGCTGCTGCCCTGACTGCTGGCCTGGTTGCTGCCCAGGTTGCTGGCCGGCACCGGCGTCCGCTGGCGCCGATTTCCCACCCGCGGCTTGCTGGCTGCTCGGACTGGTTTGTCCATTCTGAGGATTTGGCTGTCCACCTGGACTGTTTTGTTGCTGTTGTTGCTGTGATCCGCCGAGCATGCCACTCAAGATTTGCTCGGTTGTCATTCGGATATACACGTGGGGTTTGTCGAGCCCATATGCCTTTTCCCCAACCTTGCCGATCTTGAATTTATCCCCCATTCCGATGGCAATTGCTGAGTTAATGCTGATGTCCATTGCAATGTTCACCGCATCGCCAGGAGCGCCTTCGAACCTCCGTTTGTCGCAGTGTTCTAGCACCTTGTGATACATCTCATGCAGCATCACAAACAGTGAACTCTCAGCTTCGAAGTTGCATTCCAGTTCTTCCTCGATGCATCTCTCGAGAAACGGCCCGTAAACGAATACGTTTATTCCATCGGTGAATGCGGTCTTGCAAATATTTGCGAAGGCCGGGTGGTCATAGACAAAGAAGTTCGTTGTGTCAGCCAGCTCTGTCAGCACGCCGAATTCGGGCAACGGCGGGCCCAGCGGATTCCGCGGATCTGGCACATACCTGCGCAGCCGAGGAAGTATGGTCTCGTTGAGATACTCGCTGAGTTCCGGCTTGGAATTCAGACGTTCTCGCGGAGCTTCGACAAGGATTCCGGGAGCCGACATTGTTAAAGCCCTGCAGAAACCGCTGAACGCCGACTGGCCACTCTGCGCGCCGCCTGCAAGCTTTCAGCCGATTGCTCTTGGTTCACGGCAGCGGAGAGCTCTCGAGTCACCTCGTAACGTCCCAGGTAATTCGCAAGCTCGTGCATCTTCGTCATCTTCGCCACAGAGAGTGCGTCTATGCCGTATCTTGAAGCCGAACTCAGGTTCACCCCCCTTGCCTCGAGCAACTGCAGGATCTCGATCGCGGCCGCCTCATCGTCCGGCGACTTGCTCGCACTGAGGACCACACATAGCGGTATCGGGTTCTGCCAGATTTCCCCATCATGACCATGGGCGTCAGCGCCGCCGCTCAATGCAACCCTCATCATCGGCGGGCAGATCAGGTCCGCCGCCCAGCGAGCAGCTTGCGGAGCCTTGAACTGCTCCTCCGCGATAGAGCGCCTGAGGAATTCTTCCAGGGCTACGCCATCGCCCTCCCCTCCTGGCATCTGCCAAATCTGCTTGATGAGTTGAAGGCCGTTACTGCCAGTCTTGAGATCTACCGCCGGCCATATGCCTACATCAGCCAGCTTTGATGCAACACTGATCGCCAGTCCCTTTTTTGCTCCAGATCTATCCAGCGCCCCGATTGCGACGCTCACGATGTCCTCGTCTGAGGGGCTCTCTGGGATATCTCTCGTGGCGTCCCTTAGATTCTTCAGCCGAGAAGCGAAGTTTTCTACCCATCCAGCCGCAACACTTTCGATGTCCAGTTGATCCTCTGGCGAGCTCTTGCTTGTCTCTTGCGTGAGCCCGCGGAAGAACGACTGCGTCATTGATGTGGCCGCCTGAACCCAGTCGGCAGCCCTCCATACCTTCTCGATTAGGCCGTCACCGGCCGCTCCTTGCTTGCTGCCAGGCCCGGGGACGGGATCAGACCAGTCGGCTGTGCTCATGGTTGTTGACCTCTTAATAGTGCATGTATAGTACATTCACTATCACAGCCGAGCAACGACGATGAGCGAAGAAGTTTTCAAGTGGGAGTCGTACGGCCTTAAGCCCTGGCACATGTCCGCAGTTCTGCGCCTTCTCAAGCGCGACCTGCTGATTGACTTCCACTCAAACGGAAAAGAGCCCGAACTCGACGCAAAGGTTGAGGCCGCTTACCTGGAACTCGAGGGCGCCCCCATGCTGCGGGGCAGCCGGCGCCTGCAGCCCATGGAACTTTACTCACCGCCGGGTCACGGGAAGACCTCCTCGTACAAAGATGCGGCTGGGTGGGTAGCAAAGAAGCTCGGCATGAAATTCGTCGAGAATCCTGCTGAGGGCTATGAGCCGTCGAAAAACGATCTGCTCTTCATCACGCATCAGTCTTACGGCGAAACCTCCACCATTAACTACGCCGGCTTACCCGACAAGGGCTCAACCGTTGGCTCCGATGGAAAAGCCGTCCCTACGATGACTCGTTTGCTGAATCATCGATTCGTCATGCTCTCAATGGCTGGGCGCGGCGTGTTGCTTTTCGACGACTTTGCGAACAGCCATCCGTCAGTTCACGCGATCAGTCTCAGCATCGCCACGGAGCGAAAGTATCAGCAGCTTGATTTAACAGGCGCGTACATGGGCTTCGCCTCAAATCTAGGACAGCAGATCGACGGCACTAACGCGGAGCAGCCTTCGACGGCGCACGTATCTCGCCTTCGCCGCATCCCTTGCGTCGACAGTCTTCAAGACTGGGTCAAGCGCGAGCGCGCCTTTTTTCCGGACGCCGTTGGTGACGCAATGGTCGCGGATTTTCTCCTCGCCAATCCGTCCCGCTTCTGGAAGCTGGAGCCCGTCTCTTCCGATGGCATGGCCAGGTCGTTCCCCTGCCCTCGCACCTGGTCTCATCTGGTGAGCGACGCCAGGCACGTCATCCACCTGATTGAACATGCGCCTCACAAGCGTCGCCCCGCCCTTCTCTCGGAGCTAAATCAGATCGCGGTCGCTCATGTCGGCGCTGAAGCCGGTGATGCGTACGCGTCCTTTGTCAGGCAGCATCTCAACGACATCACCCCGCTTGCCAGAGAAGTTATCACTCATGGAGAGCGCACAGACCCTGGCGTCATCGACAAGATCGTTGCGGCAACTGCAGCAGATACGCCTGCACCAAACTTCGATGCTCAGATGCGTTACATCCGCGGCTGTGTCGCGACCACAATCACTATGCTTTCGGGCTCGCCCGATGATGGCGCTGTTAGGTCATCGGCATTCCGAAACTTCCACTATGCGATCCTGGGTTCCGCAGCTGTGTCGGGCACAAAGGTTGGCGATGCCTATAGCGAGCTGGCTCGGTCACTTGCCTCCAGCTTCGAGACAATGCGCGCTGACCTTACATCTGGCGTCCATCGCATTTCCATTGATGCAGTGAAGGCCATCCAGGCGTCTTTAGCTGAAGTTGCGAAGTCCTACGGCGTTGATGACCATCTGGTCGCGACGGCTATTCTTCCTGCGCTGACCGGCTCCATGTCCATGGATTTGAGCCAGTCATCCGCACCAGAGGAACGCAAGAGCCGCGCCTCGAAGGCCATTGGCCAAAGATCACCAAGTCCATAAATCATGCCTCGCTTCAGCCAGCAGTTTATCGAAAGACTCCAGAACTCCGTTGATCTGGTCGATTTCATTGGTAAGCGCGTCGAGCTTAAAAAGGCTGGCAAGGAGTACAAGGCCTGTTGCCCGTTCCACAATGAGAAAACGCCCAGCTTTTACGTAATTCCGCACAAGGGCTTCTACCACTGTCATGGCTGCGGCAAGCAAGGTCGGGCGATCCAGTTTCTGGTCGAGCATGACAATTTGCCTTTCATTGACGCGGTGAAGGCTCTGGCCCGGGAAGCCGGTGTAGCGATAGCCGACAGCGATTACGACAGCCCGCCTGGCGCGCGCCGCACTCAGGGGCCGAGCATCTCCGATCAGCTCCATGCTCTCGAGGACGCAACGGAGCGATTTCAAGCTCAACTGCTGATCACCGAAGAGGGCAAAGCAGCGATCGCTTACTTGAAATCGCGCGGCCTTTCTCCTGAGATTGCCTCCCTTCTCAGGGTCGGCCTCGCTCCAGCCGAGGGCGCCGGACTGCTACCAAACCCCTCATCTAAAAGGTCGGTATTTCAGCCTGCATCACTACCCGCAGCGGTCGCCTCTGGCGTCGTCGTATCTAGCGAGTCCTCAGGCCGCCACTACGAGAGATTCAAGAATCGACTGATCTTTCCCATCAGGAATAGAAGGGGGGAAGTTGTCGCACATAGCGGCCGACTTCTAGGACCGCAACCCCCCGACAAATCCATCCCCAAGTACCTTAATACTCCGGAGACTGAACTGTTTCAGAAGCGCCATACCCTTTACGGCGCCTATGAATCAGGTTCGCTTTTCAAGAACCCCAAGGAGATTTTCGTTCTTGAGGGGCCCATGGATGTTGGCGCCGTCCTTGTCTCAGGCTTGGCGGCTGTCGCATCACTCGGGACCTCATTCACAGCTCAGCATCTCAAGCTTGCGCTGTCCATTTCACGGACAGTGGTGTTCGCGTTCGATGGTGACTCAGCTGGACTCAAGGCCGCTTGGAAAGCTGCGGAGTTGGCTGCAGAGCTTGTATCTCCTGAGGTCGAGTTTCGATTCTGCATCCTGCCCCGCCCTCATGATCCCAGTTCTCTGTTGCAGGATTTTGGACCAGCCCGCGTACGCGCCGAGCTGTCTAATCAACTAAGCTTCGGAGAGTTCGTTCTCAGCCACCTTAAGTCCGTCGCGCCTGTTACCGAACCCGATCATTCCGCCAGTGTCGCCCAGGGTTTAGTGCAGCTTGCCACCACCATGCCAGATGGGGTGTTTCAATCCAGCTTCATCAAGTTCATAGAGGACAAGACTGGGATTCCTGTTGAGAGCAGGATCTCATCGAAGCGAGCCATTGAAGTCACAGGAACTGTCGCTGACGCCCACATCCGCTTACTCATCTCGCTGTACGCCGCTGCGCCAGAACTATTTATTGAGCACCTGGATCGACTCGAGAAGGTGAATTTCCCGAGCCCCGAAGGCCAGCTGCTCACGTGGCTGACATCCTCGTTGCGGTTCCTTCAGGAGAGAGGATCGCCGCATTCCCCGCGCTCAATGGTCGAAGCCGCAATCGAAGAATGCCGCGACGCATCTCTTCTTGCCGGTCTCTTCCTGGCTCGGTCCCTGCCAGAGTTCAGCAGCGTGGACTTACAAATGAAAAAGGGCCTGATGGAACAGGCCCTCTCATCTACATCGGGTTTTCCCCAGCCGGCGAGCGTCCCGGCTAAACAAGACGCTCGTAGCTCTGCCGCCCCACGAGCAACAGCATAGCCCCGTTTGCCGGCTTCGCTGGTCGCTGACCGATGTCAGCGACCGCCACCCTCGAAAACCGCGTAAGAGTCATCCGATTGCGGGCTCATTGCCCGCAGGTCCATGTCAATCTCGTCCTCGTTGGATCCAAACCATCCCTTCACTCGCGACCAGAACCCCGGGCCCTCGGTTTCAACTTCCACGGGCTCCATCCCGTAAGCACCGCGCATGCGATGTTCGTCCATTTCCGCCTCATCACCCGACACCCTCGCATTCCTCCGCGACGGCGGAGCCACAACCACGACCTTGCGTTGCGTTGTGTTCATCCGGAGCGTACCGCCCCCGCCTTGGCTTAGGCTGCCTCGACCGGAAGCCTCTAAATCGTCAAGCATTCCATCCGCCTCGAGGAAGTCATTCCTCGACACCTCGGCATCCTGCCTCTCGCGCTCACCCGGAGCCGCCTTGCTCACCTTGCGACTCTCGGCTTGCTTGTCGCTTGCGTCACGAAATTTTCCCTTCCGCTCTGAGGCCGGCAGTCCCAGCGCCCGCCTGGTGAAGGTGTGGTCTGCGAAGTCCTCGTTCACGAAGTTCATGGCAGCCGCAAAGCTCTTCGCCTGGAAGGTCGAAGTGTGCCCATAGCCTGAGCGGTCCATCCATGTCACATGTATTTCACGCGTAGCCCCAACTCCGGCCGGGTGCTTTTCGATAACGTCCTGGAAGTTCTCGATGATCAGGGCCCCTTCCTCCACGCGAAGTGAGTCCGTCACGTCCAAAGATACGCTTTTGTTGAACCTCAGCATCGCCAATTGCTTGCTGGGAGCATATGGCGCCCCGGGGGAAAGGCCGATCCTGAGATAGCCATCCTTGTACTTGTCCGACACGCAGATCGACAACACCTCTCCGGCTCCGTTTCGCTTCCTCACGCAGCGCTCAATTTCGTCGCGCGACAGAACGGTACGGCTGGGGTTCCAGTCCGCTAGACGACGGTCTCCGTCGAGCGGCACGTCAGCCGCCCAGGTAGAGGAACTGCCGCCAATCAATAGGGCCACCAGCATCTTCTTAATCATCGACAGTCTCCGCTTAGATTTTTGCAACCAATGAAGAGTGGATCCACCCGGTTTGTTCCGAGGCATCCTTGATCTCGATCCGCATCCATTCACCGCTTTTCGCAATGACCTTCAGCGTAACGCCCCTATCCAGCTTTCCGAGCACATCGCTTTTCTGGTCCGGCTGCCGCCTCAGGTTCGCGTAGGGAGCCACGACCTTCACCCTGATCCCATCTTTAGCAGGCGCGCCCTCACTCTCGCTTTTGACCTTCTGGCTCGCTGCCCTATCAATACTGGCTGCCGGCGACTGCTTGGATGAGATATCCGTTTGAACTGGCGGCTTCCCACTCAGTCGCCTCGAGGCATCTGCGTATGCGGCGCTTACCCCGGAGTTTTTTTCGACAAACTGACCGCGGCTATAGAGGGTGGCCAGGAGGTTGTTTGCCTCGATCGATCCCGACTGAGCGGCCACCTCCAGCCACTCCACGCCTTTCTTCTTTTCCGCCTCAGTGCCTGCCGACAGAAGCATGTGCCCCAGGTTGTACTGAGCCAGTTGGTTGCCGCTCGTTGCGGCCGGGAGAAGATAGGCCCTCGCCTTATCAAGGTCCCGTGCCAGCCCTCCCGTCCCTTGCAGGTAACGAAACCCTAAAACCGATTGCGCGTAGGCGCTCGGCTTTTCAGTGTTGCCCGCCGCCATTCGAAAGTAATGAAGCGCTTTGGCTTGATCGCGCGGGACGCCATCTCCCTCGTCCAGGATCCTGGCCAACCTCGCAGCTGACTCCGCGTCACCACTTTGAGCGCCTACCTCGTACCACTGCATCGCCGATTTTCGGTTTGTTACGACCTTCTCGCCTCGCCATTGAAGGTCGCCTAGCGTTCGAGAAGCCGTTCCGTTCCCTTGTTCAGCTGCAAGCGCTAGGTTCTTAATCGCGGCTGCTGTGTCTTGGGCTACGCCCAGAGACGGCGCGCCCGTCAGGTAAAGAAGCCCCAGCTCGTATATTGCCCAGTGGGATCCTAGCGCCGCCTCCTTCTTCATTACCTCGAAGTACGACTGCTCATCCGCGTGCTTGGATCGAGACTGCGGAGCCAACGGCTCCGGCACCACGGGCGCCGCCACAGCTGCCGTCGCAAGGAGGAAGGCAGCCGCGGCTGCCGCAATAAGCCTGATCTTCATCAAGTTGCCCTTCATTTGCTCAGTAGTGTATCAAACACTATTGATAAGGCAACACGAAGTTCTTTGATTCAAACATCTTGCTTATATCTCAAACATAATCATATGTTTGGGATGCTTCATTGCTTCATACACGTAAGTGTAAGATATAGAAATAGCCTTTCCAACCGTGTCTTGTTGTGCCTGCGCCCAGTCTCCCGCGCAGTGTGCATTCCCGGTGGCGCGACAGGTCGGGGGACAGTTGCGTCCAGTTCGCCCTCAAGATCTGTACCCCGGCGGTGATGCTGTTCCGACGAATTAGCTTCGCCGACACTTAGTGAGCGCGGTCTCCCCCGCTGAGCCCCGCCCACGCCGCTAGCTATTTCACATGGCGCCTGGCTGCCGGGCGTCGCCGCCCGCTGAGGAAGATCGCCCATTTCGGGAATTCGCTGCCCTGCGCGCGCGGATCTGTCAGGCCTGCAGTCCTTGAACTACAACCGCTCAGCGCGGCGATCGCCGGCACCCTTGAGACCCCGTCCCTCATCCTTGCGAGAAAAATAGCCGTGCGGCGGGGCACTGGCTGTATTCAGTGGATGTCAGGCGGCCACCCCCGTCCCCTGGTCTTCGGGGCGCTAAGCGGCCACGCACTGGAGATTTCGAGTTGCGCTGCACAGTTTCACCGGTAGCGCGCCGTAGTCCCCAAGACCATCAGCACGGGTCTGATGCTTTGAGTGATATGGCTGTCGAGACATCATCTGCCTCGCCTCAGTCACGGTCCCGGCCTTCTGGCGGCATTCATTCCGCCAGGCGGCCTCCTACCGGAACCGCCTCGGCGCTTTGGAAAGTCCTTTTTTCTGCTCGTTTCACTTCTGCCATTCTCTCGCTACATTCACCTTGGAAATTCCGCCTTGATCACTACTCCCGACGTGCTGGCCATGGTTCTGTCCTATTTTCGAGCGCGCACGTTTGTCCGCACTCACGTTTTGGATGACACCATCCACATGCCCTCATTCATGTATGCCCATAAGCACTTGGGGGATGATGGTCGGGCCGCCATTTTTCACGGCCTTGATGAGCTAGTCGAAGCCAAACTGCTGTGCAGGGCAGGCTCCACTTTCTCTCTTACGGAACACGGAGCAGCTCGGTTGTAGCCCTTCTCTCACCTCTCCCAGCGCATCCTCGCCACCTGCCGATTGCGTCCTGGACCCGTCACCATCTGCGGCGCCAGGATCTGATCCCTGCGTCGCCTGCCGCGGCCGACAGGCGGTGCATCAACATCACGCCCATCCAGCAACGATTTCATCATTGCTGCCGGCCGCTTCGGGCACCAGCTGTCATTTGTTTCGGCTGTCGACACGCCTCCACCTCCTCGTATCCACTGCCGCCTTCCGCGCCGCGACCTTGCGTCTGTGTCCCTTGTAACAACTTGCTGGCCTCACAATCGAAGTTCTTGACCGCTCACCGGCGTCAACCGCACCTACCATTTGCTTCGCTGCCACCCATGGCAGGTGAGCCCACTCGTTCTTGCGCTGCTAATTCTCGTGCCACCCGGGGCAGAGAAAATACCCTCGCCACCCGCCGCCCCTATTTTCTCTGCCACCCGCGGCAGAGATAATCCATCCGCCACACGCTGCACCTATTTTCTCTGCCACCCGCGCCAGAGAAAATCCCCTCGCCGCCCCTGCGACCGGGAAAATATTCACTCGCCGGCGACATTGTCGTCGTCGGTTATCAAGCGCCGCGGTCGCGGTGTTTCCATAGCTGACCGCATCAACCGGCGGCGGTTATCAAGCGCCGCGAATCGGCCCTTTTTAGTCTGTCCGCAGCAACCGTCGACGGTTATCAAGGTCAAGCTGTAGCCTCCGATTCGCTCGGCCGCGACAACCGTCGACGGTTACTGGTATTAGGACCCCTTTGTGTAGTGGGTGATGCGTGTCTGTTCTCTTTTGTGGGTGCTGCAGCCAATGGCGGCTGTTGCTCTTTCGTTCGCTCGTCTGCCACGCCTCTGGGTGCTGTCTTGGATCCCGGGGCGTCCGTGGTGTCGACCGGTGCCTCGGGCCTCGCTCGCTGCCGGTCTCTATTTCACGCTGTCGCTTGCGTCGTCACGTTGACCCTCTGTGCGGTGAGGCACCCACAGGCGGCTGCGCATGTGCGTTGCGGCTACGTTGGTGGGCGGCAAGTCGGTGTGCTGCATCTGCCCGTATTGGATCTTCTGGCCCCTGCGCCGTCTGCCCTGTCGGCCCCAGCGATCGGCGGTCGCGGTGTGTCGGCGCACGCCGGGCGTCTCGACGTATACGTGGAAGTCTTGTTCGGCCTGCTCGGCCCGGGCACGTTCTGGCCAGGAAGTTTGGGAGCGCTGTTGGCTGCCTGTCCGTCAGGGTTTCGGTGTATGCAGGGCTGGGCTGCGCCATCCCCCTGCAACCAGGTTGGAGGCGCGTTTCCCGATCCCAGCCCAGCTCCCGTCAAGTTGTCTTGTCAGGACCTCGAGGCGCGCCTCGCAGGTGTTCAGGTCTATTGTCCAGTCTCCTGGTTTGCCAAGTCGGCGGTAGGTCAGATCGCGGTCCGCCTACCCTCTGGGGCGCAGGTCCACAGGCATCGGTGGTACTGGCGTTACTTTTTCCATCCGCCGCAGGCGCTGGGTCGGTCGCGTTTTAGTCGGCGCGTTCAGGCCCCTGTTTCTCCTGATAACGCCGGGGCACATGGCAATACTTGTTCCCTGACCTTCTGGGAACAGAATTTGGCTGGCGGGTCCGCTGTTAGTTGCGGGTCTTGGCCGCTGGCGGGCCCGCTGTTTCGTAATGCCTGTACTCGCCTATATCGCCCCTCGCGCGGCAAGCACTTGCGGCCACTATTGGTGTTTGGTCGCCTGAGCGGTGTGGTCCTTCCCGTGCGCCCACCTCCCTCCGTGTTTCACGTGGAACTTGCCGGATATTCTTCGGAACCCGAACTTTGTCAATATATTCAATAGGATGGCCGCGTCCTCTATGTCTGCCGTCTTTTCGCGTGCTCGTGGCTGCGCTTCCTTACCCCATTCATGCGGCACGTCAGTGATCATCTGTAACACGCGTGTGACGGCCATGCTCAGCCTGGCGGCCGCTAGGCGCGCTTTGGAGGGCCGTGTTCGCATGGTGGCCCTGCTGGGGTTTAGACCGAGCTCGCTGTGAGGCTTTGTCCCTAAAGCGCCTTCGCTGTCCCGCAGGGCCTGCTATCAGCCCCCGACGATCGCCCTGTTGGTTGGCTGCGAGTGCCCCCCTGCCCTTTCTCCTGCATACGTGCTCGGGCGCGTCGGTCAAGGTGTTTCGAGTGCGGCTACGCAGGCTTTCCTGGCTGTGACCTCCGGCACGGCTAGGCAGTTGTCACACGCGTGTGACAGCGGGGCGGTCGTGTTGCTTGGCCGTCGGCGGGCTGGTCTGCAGGCATTTTGTTCTGCCTAGCGCCAGCCCCAACCGCTTGAGCTCCTGTTTCCGGGCTGCGTTGGTCTCGCCAATCGCCGTGGCTCGATTGGGCCTGGGCAAGGTTTCTCCGCCAGGCCATCACGCCATCGGCGCAGCTGCAACCGGCGCCGCTAGCTGCCTCGTTAGTCGGCTGCTGGTGTGTACCCCGCCCTACCCATTCTCGTGCGTCCGTCGTTGGGCGCGTCAACTGGCGCTTGTCGGCTGGGGCTGCGCAGGCCTTCTTGACTGCGGCCTCCGGCTTGGCGAGGCGGTTGTCACACGCGTGTGACAGTCGGGGGATTTCTCTCGTTACCCGGCTACCGGTGGAGTTTGATCCGCGGAAAATAGGTCTGCCCATTCCGCCGCGAGTCCTATTGCGGATTGTGGTTTTCGGCTTGCCACGTTCGCGAGGTGCGTCCAATGGCTGTGACGGTGGCCGGCCAGCTCTCGCTGGGTCGCATGATTTCGTGCGCGTCGGCCGCGTTTATCACCGGGCTCTCCAGAGGCGTTGTGGGCATCCCCGCTCGCGCCTTTGCCGCAGGGTGGCATCTGTCGCCCGCGCACGGCGAGTGCGGTTTTTGTGGTGGATCTGGTCGCGGCGATGCTCGCCACCCCTCGTAGGTGATTCCCCTCCCCTGCCGCGTTCCGTCCGGCGCAATCATGGCTGCGCTGGCTTATCCATCTGGTGCAGCGCCTCGACGTGGCAACTGTCACACGCGTGTGACAAGCCTGGCCCGCTTGGTGCCGGCTGTGCGAGTCGGTGGGCGGCGCGCTTCCCTCTCTCGGCGACATCGTGGACATAGGCGTGGTCCGGATCTGCAAGCAAGTGCCGTATCGAGGCCAGCGTTCGTGATGCCTCGTGTCGGGCGCGTTCAGCATGCTAATCCCATTAACCAATCCTCAACGTCCTAGAAGCAGTTATTGGAGTCCCGCAGCTGAAACTATCGGCGTCCCTGCTTTGGGACACGGCTTCACGATCTCAATCGACCCGTCGTGCGTAAATGTCACGTCGCTTGCCCGGTAGTACTTGGGCGCGGTCCATGCACCACTGGTGCCGTGTTTTCTCGCGATGGTAGAGGCGCAGATCCCAATGCCCGACATCCAGGACCTGCCGCGGTAGACGCCGAACGTGACTGCAAAAGCGATTTGGCGGGTCCACTCCCACCGCTGCTCCTCGCCCGCCTTTACCTTCGCCCTCTCTAGCCAACGGTCCAGGACCATCCTGATGACCGCCACCTGCGTGGCAGGCATTCGCTGGCGTGTCGTGCCTGCCGCTTCCTCCCTCAGTCCGCCTCCACCTTGGAAGTCTCGGTAGCATCGCGATAGGTGTTGGGCGAGTCGCGTTGCGTCAGCGATTGGCAGTCCGCCGGGCACAATTGCAGAACGGTACTCGACCAAGTCGAACTTTGGGTTTCGGAGGAAGTGGAGTAGTGCCGTGCGGCCGGTGTGCCGGATTCTCTCAACAACCGCCCCGATCTCTCGGTCGCGGATCAGGTAGTCGATCCACGCCCTGTCGCGATCTTCGGCGCTCACTTCGTCCCGGTCACTACTGCCTTGCGGCAGTTTCGTCCTGGTCGATGCAGCGGTTGGCATAACATCGCTGCTCGGTGCCGGCGCTTTGTCGGGTCGGTTAGCGGAGCGTCCCTTTGCTTTAGTCACACGCGTGTTACACCCCGTCTTTACGCCGGAAGGGTCGCCAGTCAGTCTTTCTTTACAAAGCATCAAGCGTGCGGCGCGATTCTCCCACCTGCATGATTTCTGGGCGTGGATCTCGATAACCAGCCCGTCGTCAATCAATTTCCGGCGCGCCCGGAAATATGCGCTCCGGGTAAGCCCGAGATCGCCAAGGTGGTCTTTCGTCTCGCTCGGGTCCCAAACGTACTCGCCGCCGTTATCTGCGAGCCTCGGCCGCCCGGTCGTCGCGATCGAGAGGAGGATCAACTTCTCGTCAGCGCCAATCTTGTGGCGCATGATCGCCTCCATCAGCGCCCCGTCGATCATGTAGAACTTCTGGTAAGGCACCGGGGGCGGCCGGGGAGTGGGGATTGGCTCGGCCATGCCAATAGTTACGCTCGACAGTACAGTCGCTGCATTCGCGGTTTCGTTGCGCACAGGGATTCTCCGCTGTTGCGCTTGCGCGATCTGGTCGCTTCAGGCACGCTCTGTTTTCGGAAAAACAGAGACTTGACACCGTTCGCGAGAAAAAGTACATTTCTCGCATAACAGCGGAGACAGAAGCTCCCTGTTGCGGCTTGGTTGGTTAAAAAATAACCAAGCCGACAGTCCCGCAAGCGCGGGGTGGATGTGGTGGGGTAGGTGCTCCGAATGCTTTCCTAGGGCGGCGGAGCTCTACTAAGGTTCACGTCTACATGTGCTGTCTCCTATGAGGCCTCCTCGAGCTACCGCTCTTGGGGGCCTTTCTGTTTCAGGTGGGCGTGAGTTCCCATGCGCCGGCTCATGCCAGCGAGGGGGTGGTCACTGTTGTTGGGTTCAGGTGTGGTTCGCTATGCCTCTCTCCCAGGCGATTCGCGGAGCCATGCGGACTTGAGGTCCACCGGGCCGAGGATAATGGTCTATGTGCATGCAATAAGCAATCGGCCACAGATGCAAAAAACCCCCCTGGCTGCGGGGGGTTGGTCTATATCTAGCGGGGCAGGGCATCATGTCGAGGAGCGGTTAGCCGCGAGTGTGTTGAGGAATGCCTGCAACTGCTCTCGGACGTCGGCTGGTACGCCCTGGCGCCACTTCAAGGATCCAGATCCGTCGTGCTTCACGACCAAAGTCATGTCATCTCCATCTCGATCGCCGACTCGGAATGTCTTAGTCAGGGCTTTGTCGACGCGCTTTGGCTCCTTTGTCAGCGCTACGGCGGCGATTAACCGCCGGCGCCGGACTTCCAGCGTCACGCTCGGGTCCGCGTCCTTGAGCTCCGTGGCCACCCTGATGAGCGCGGCCCGGCCACCTGGATTTTTCTCGAGCGCACTATGGAGCTCGGCACCGAACCGAAAACTGAGGTCGGAGGGGTGGGGCAGGCACTCGGCGACGTCGGGCGGCAACTCAGCGATCTGGAGCAAGCGGTAGAAGTGGAACCTCGAGATCCCTAGCGCCACGTGCGGTGGCTCCCCGTCCTGGCCTTCGCGCGCCGCGGCGAAGCGTTTTGCGGAAACCCCTTGTTCGTAAATCGAGGGCTTGTCATGGACGTTGTCGGCGAGCATCAGCCTAAACAAGGTCCGGTCATCTCCGGCCGGTACAATCTTTACCTTTAGCGGGAGGCCCGCCTCCAGGCACGCCCGCAGCCGGCGCGCGCCGGCCAGCAGGGCGATGTCATGTTCTACATCAGCGCCAGGAATTACGTAACCGATCGCTGGGTGAATTTGCCCGTTGGCCTTCAGGCTCTCCTTGAGCGAGGCCATCGCTTCTTCAGGGTAGAAGAGGCGGTCGTGCATTCTCCACAAGGTAACTCTGCTTGCAGGCACGATTACAACATCGCCTGGCTTCCAGCGCGCCTTAGGCTCGCGGGTCAGCTCGATCTCCGGCATATCGTGGTCCGGCGGGTCCGTGAGCACGCTAGTGCCGGCGATATCAATGCGAGTGGTCCCGAGGGACCCACGGGGCGCGACGGGCCGCGTAGCAGCCGAAGGAGCTGCTGTGACGGACTCCCTTTCTTTGGCGGCAACCACCAAAGAGCTCAGGTCGAGTGGGCCTTTGCGTTTGGCGTTCATTTGACCTGCCCCCCGATGGAGAGCGCCCGCTTCTTGTAGTACGTCTGTACCGCCCCTTCGATGTCGCTCACAACCTGGTCAATGTTGGATGTTGCACGCAGGTAAGTGCGGCGCTGGTTGGGGTTGTCGCCGGGCCTGACATCGAACGTCGTCAGGAACTGCTTGCTTGCGTCGATCACTGCCTGGCTGTGGAGGAAAGGCGTCGGCAAGCAAAAGTCGTTGAACATCTGGTTGATCATGTTCAACAGATTCGACTGCGACTTGCCTTGCTCTTGCTGGTAGTCCGTAACCAACAGCGCTGCGTGGTCGATTCGGGAGTAGATCTTGAAGGCCTCTGCGTATTCTTCAAGCAACTCAGTCAACATTTCGAGGAAGCTGGCTGTCGAGTCCAGGTCAAGCATCTTCGCGTGCTGCGGGATGATCAGCGTGTTTGCGGCGGCCAATGCAGCAATGGTTACCGCGCCCATAGAAGGCGGACAGTCGAGGATGATGACGTCGTAGTCGTCATACATGGACTCAAGCGATCGACGGAAGTAGTAGTAAGGGTTCTCGGCGGTCGGGGCTTCGCTCCCGCTGGTGGCCGCGCGCCTCTGCTGGATCCAGTAGCGTTGCGCGTCAAGCGGCAACTGGTACTCAACCGGGTACATTGAGAGCGCGCTTGGGATAACAGCCAAGTTGCTCCAGGTGGTGCCCTGAAGGTAGTTGATGGCGTCGTAGACGCCGCGGCCGTCTCCCGCCGGCAGCACGCTGTCGTCCCTAGTTATGAGCGGGTATGCCGTTTCATGAACCTCGACCTTGTGCGCCTGCAGCTGGAAGAAGCTAGATGCCGAGCCCTGCGCATCGAGGTCGATCAATGCCGTCCGGTATCCACGTAACGCCAGGCCGATTGCGCTATACACAGCCGTGGTGGTTTTGGCCGCTCCGCCCTTGAGCGAGGAGATCGCCATGATGCACGGGGGCACCCCCGCAGGCCTCTGGGGCAGGAGATCGTGCTCTTTCCGGATCGCGTAGATGTCTGCTGAGGTGAAGAAGCGCGCGCTGACCGATCCGCGCTGCTCGCGTGTAGGCTCGAGGATACCGGCCTCCTCGAGCTTCTTGATCTTGTAAGGCGAGACCGCGGTGATTGCCTCGACCTCGCCCAGGGTGAACAGGCGCGGCTGGCGTACGCCCGTAGGCTCCATGCTCAGTCGCGATGCCCCCTCGACCACCGATTTGGTGATCCCCTTAAGCGCCTTGAGCCGCATCATTGTGCTCTGGTGCCCGAGGTCGTCCGCTCCGGCGCTGTCCGTTTCGCTATCCATTGAGCTTTTAGTGTCCTGTGGCATCAATGGGTGCACAGGCTACCAAATTTAGGGCGAAACGCAACTTTCGGAACGAAACACTGCAAAAATGGATGAATCAGCCCCCGTTTGCGGTGTGTGGGCGAAATGTAGCCGGTTCCCTGGTCCTTCGCTCGCTTCCGGGAATCCGGTGTGTTTTCAGGGTAGGTTCACCCCCACATCTTGTGCCCCAATCGCCGGCCTTGCCAGCCAGGGCGCCCGTCATCAAGTTCATGGCAGCCCCTGATGCGCTTGCCACGGCATCCAAGTGGCGGGCCGCGTCGGTCCGGAACCGTTGTTACGCATTGCCGCAATAGTGCATCATACGGCGATGCGCAATCAGGCATCCGCACTCACACCACTACCGCGTGCCTGGCGCAGGCGGGGCAGGGCGCCAGGATCTGTCGCACTTTTCGTCCCCGCAACGCCACAGGGGGCTCGGGACACACGTTCCGGGCGCGGCTGGTCCTTCGCCAGGGTTGCCACTCTGGGGATCGGTTCGGTATTTCCTGCGAGTGTGGCCATTGCCATAAGTTGTTTCCCGCGTACCGATTCCCGGAACACCGGTACAGCTACGTGCCGGTCTGTCGTTTCGTCTTGGCCGCCTTGCTCGACCCATGGCGCGCCACTCTGCCGGCCTTGCCCGACCTCCTGGCGGAGTCAAGCTGTTTCTCGGCAGACGCTTCACGCTTTTGACTTTTGCCCCCCTCACAGCCGGCACGTCACACCGGGCGGGGGATCGCGGTCTAGCTCACTTTTCAAGTCACTGCAGGCATGCCCTGGCCGGTTGGGGCATACCGCGTTTCGGTATCAGGGCTACGTCTCATGACGACGGAGTCAGCGTGTCCGCGTGTGGCCAGGCTTGAGCGCGCCTACCACGCCCCTACTTTCGATTCACGCGAGCTGCTGTCCTCCCTTCAGGACTTACACCTAAGCGATCACCGCAACGACATTCCCGAGCCGTTCAAGCGGCTGCCGCTATGCCTTCTACCCCATGGTTCGATCAAAGGGGATGGCTCTGCCGAACTGGCGCGGCTTTACTTCAGCCCCCTTGATTCCAATCTTCGGATACGAGTGGCAAAGGCAGGCGTCGCGCAATCCCGCCCCGTTCTTTATGCGACCACCTCCCTGGAAGGTGAAGCTGCCGTCGCCATGCCCCCCATTGAACTGCGTGCCGCAATCCTTGCCGGCGTCGAGTCGGCGCGAACTGTCGGCGAGTGGAAAGAGGGGGCGATTGTTGGCGGCGCAGTCAGCCACCTCGATGAGCTCGCAATCGACCTGTACCTGCTTGGCTCTCTCGGCTGTGATCCAGTCGTTGTACGAGCTGCCCATTCAGCTCTACTGATGGCGCCAGTAGGTGAGAGGCACGCCGCGACGGAGCTGCTGACGTCCTCCCCGAATCGAGTGAACCTTGTGCATGCGCTCTCCCGCTGCGGGCAATCCATCCCAACGTCGGCGATCACCGGCCCTGTGGTCAAAGGCATTACCGCTCTTCTGAAGGCACCGTGTGGCGTGCCAGACCTCGAGCCCTTCCTGTCTCGGCTCTCCGGGCCGGCGCGCCGTTACTGGTCCTTTGGGCTCGACACTGACCCCTCGGTCAACCCGCTCCTACTGGTCCTCGAGCAACTCGATCAGCGTTATGGGTTTGAGCTTATGGCCACGAACGGGCCTGAGTGGCGGCACCTACTGCCATTACACCCGGACCGGTCGGCCGCGCCGGTCTCTAAGATCTGCGGACGCGCACTGGCCAGGAAGCGTGTCGCGCCATGACCTCAATCTTCGACATGACGTATGCCGACACGATGGGGGAGTTGCCGCTCGATCCTGACCACCGGTGGCTGGCGGGTATACGGGTCGCTGATGAGATCCCGCAGGGCTCGCCCTTGCTCACAGCACCGCTGGCGCGCGGGTTCGCGGTCGCAGCCTACCACTCGCATCAGCGCATTTACGCCAGCGTTCTGGCCCAATCGTCGCAGGGCCGCGTGGCCGCTTGTGGTCGCGCGATCACCATTGCGCCGGGCTCCACCCCCATCGAAGCGCGGCAGCAAGTCAAAGCGGCGCACGTCGAGGCGGCATCGCACCTACGAATGAACCCAGGGGCATGCAGCATCGGCGTGCTTACGCACTTCTGGCGGTACGGCCTCGACGTACCGGGGCAGCGGTGCGGCACCGCGGACCTTCTCTCCCAATTCGGGCTGGATCACGGTCGCTGCGATGCCGCTTCACGGGCATTGACCAGGGTCTGGCGCAATGCCAAAAGCCTCCCGCAACTCCCGATCCTCCTGGCGGCCTCGGGCGCGACGGCCCAGATCCGCAGCGTCCCCTCGGAGGTCCTGGACTGCCTCGAGGGAGCCTGCGCCAGCCAATCCCACTCGCGAAGCTCGCAGGCCCCGAGCGGCTACATGCGCGAGACCCGCATCGACCTGCGTGCGCTGCAGGGCACAGAGTGGCTCGACGGGCTGGTAGAAGGGGAGGGCAGCAACCCCCTGCTGCGCGCGATCGCGGCCGTGTTCTCGCATCACGCAGCCGGCCCCTTCGAAGTGCACTTCCGGGGGCGCTCTGGCCGCGGCGAGACCCTTCGACTCTCGGTTGACACCCATCAACCGCACGGGCACTTCGTGCACGGTACGGCCGCACCCACTGCAAGTGCTGTACGAGGGGCGCGCCCGTGAGTGCCCTCCTGAGCCAGACGTTCGCCGACACCGCCGGCAACGAACCCCTGTCGCCGAACCAAGCCCTGATCGCTAACCTTCCGGCCGCGCACGTGATTCTCCCGGGCTCACCGATGCTGGTCGCTCCGTATGTCCGGGCCGTTGCCTACCTGTCCCACAGGCCCTGGAACCTGGTGGCTATCTGGGTTGGCGCAGTGACCGAGGGCGGTCGCGTCGTCGCCGATACCGTTGCCATAGACCTGCACGAAGTCACCGACGCAGTCCATGCTCGGTCCCGCATCAGCAAGGTCATCACCAAGTTGCTCGGCAATCAGCACCCAAACCCTCTGGCCCGTACCAACACGCCAGGAGGCGACCCGCACATTGACGACCTGCTGGTTCATCTGGGCATCAACCAGGAGCGACTGCGCGCCGCCCGGCGCATCACCTCGCGTCTGCAGTTTCTGGGCGGGCTGAGCGCACCGGAGCTGGCGCTCACCTTGGCCCTGGCCGGCGCCAGTCAGGTGCCGGCCGAGGTTCCCGAGTCGGTATCTACGTACCTGCGGAAGGCCTCCGGCGAACTCAAGCGCGTGGCGCCCCATTCGGGTCAACCCGCGCACCTGGAGTGGCGGGCGTCCCCCGACACCGAAGCCGCCTGGCTGGACGGACTCGAACAGGGCGACGCAGGCAATCCGCTCCTGCGCCTGACGGCAGCAATCTTCGGAACCATCGTTGCGAGTCCGCCGCTGGAGCCCCGTCTCCCTTCGCCGGTCTACCTCACCCTGCATCAACCGGACGGGTCCAGCCGGCAGCTGTACCTTGAAACCAGCCCAACGGCGCCGAACGGGGCGTTTGAGGTGAAGCCGCCGCCTGCCCCCGAGCCGGCCCCGGGCGTCCCCGACCTGCGGGCGCTTCGAGGGGCGCGGCCGTGATCGCCTCGGATTCGCTGACTTTTGCCCAGACGGCGGGGGGCGCGCGCCTCAGCCCCGCGCAAGCAGCCCCCAAGCCCCTGGTACGAAGGCCTGGAGGAGGGAAGTGCCGGAAACCCGTTGCTGCGCCTGCTGTCCGCAGTCCGGGGCCATTACGGCGGTGGGTCCTTAACGCTGTCGCTCACCACCGACCGCGACCAGCAGCAACAGTTGGTCATGAACGTCGATACGCGCCAGCCCCATGGCGCGTTCACCGTGGGCCCCGCCGAGTTTCCTGCCGGTACGCCGGCACCCCCAATCGCCACGGCCCGCCGGCCCCGCGCAGGAGGGCGCCCATGAACCCACTCGCGAATACAACGTTCGCCGAGACCGCCGGCGCTGCGCGTCTGACACCCCAGCAGCAACACCTGGCCCGCCTGCCGGTACTGCTGGAACTCTTCCCCGGCGCTGCAATGCTGACGCCGCCTTACGAGCGCGCGACTGCGATCACCAGCTACGCTGTGCAAGGAAAGTTTTGGGCCGGCATGTATGCCCGGACCACCACCGGGCGCGTCGTCACCAGTCGGTCGGCTCACGACCTCGCGAGGGCGCAAAACCCAGTCGCGGCCAGGCATCTCGTCCTGGCCGCGCACGCCGCCAATCTGTCCCACCGGCCTCCCAGCTATCTGCGCGATATGCGGTGGGCAGCGTGGCCAGGCGCTCGAGCCCAGGGAGCCGGCAGCCTCACCGAAACCACCAGCGCGTTTCTCGCCGGGCTCGGATTGGATTTGGCTGGCGCGCGCGCCGCGCTCGCCCTTGCCGCGAAGGTCAACGTGGCGCACTCCGGGACTTCCGATCTCACCTGCGCGCTGGCGCTGATGGGCGCCGGCCCGCTCCCGGCCGATGTGCCGCCCGGCGTGCGCAACAGCCTGCAAGCGGCCGTTCCCCCGCTGAGCTACCTCGGCCTCGCCCGCCCGCCGCCGCCGGGGCCGTTCGCCCGCCTTGACCTGAGACGGGAGCCGGAGTCCGACTGGTATGTCGGCCTGGAGCAGGGCAGTCCGGCTAACCCCCTATTGCGCCTGCTGGCCGAGTACGCCGAGTGCCACTTGCGTGGCGCGCCAACCATCGAAGTTGTCACGCGGGCAGGGGAGGTGAAGCAGTTTCAGCTGGTTGTGGCCCCGCACCAGCCGCACGGCACGTTCACCAGCCGGCCGCTCCCGGCACTGGCGGGCACGAGGGCGCGCACGTGAGCATTGCGCAGCACCAGGTCTCGCGGTCTTCCAACGCCGGCGGCGGGCGACGCTCCGTCGCACTTTTCAACGCCCCCCGCGCCGGCACCCCGCCGCACCCTCGGTACCGTCGTACTCCCGCCAGGTGCGCCCAGTGAAGTCGATCTTCGACATGACATCAGGGGAGCGCTTCAGCGGCCTCGTGACGCCGGCCACGCGATGCCTGACGACCCTTCCTGCGGCGTCGATGATCGAGAGAGATTCACATCTCTTGCCTGCCGATTCCCCGCTGTCGGCCGCGTGCGTCGTCAACCATCTGCTGGAGGGTCAGATCTTCTCGTCCGTCATCGCGACCAGCCGCCATGGCCGCGCGATCGCCGAGCACCTGCGGCTGTCCTTTCCCGCAAACCTGCCTCCGAGCGAGGTCCGCGCGCTCTACCAGGACGCGATCATCCGCGCCCTGGATCGCCTGGGCAGCCCAGGCTGGCTACGAGACCCCGGGTTCTACCAGTTTGAATCCCCGGTCGGTCCAGGGGTGGCCGCGATCGCAGCCGAAGTGCTCGCGAAGCTGGGGTTTGATCACGACGCCACGGAGCGGGCGTATCGCGCTTGCGGATCGATTCGCAATTCCTGCATCGATCCGGCCGCCCTTGCGATGGCGCGGACCCCGCCGACGCCGGACGTCATCCCGCCGATGGTGGACCGCTGCTTCTGGCAACTCCAAACTGCATCCCTCGAGCACGCGGCGCCGGGTCGCGACATGCGCATCAGCGCCACCGTGATGGGCGACGGCGAAGCCGCCCTCCAGGCAACACCATGGCTCGAGGGCTTCAGCGATGCGAGCCCCGCCAATCCTTTCTTGCGAGTCGCCGCGGCGCTGGCGAGTCGTATTCACGGCGGGCCGTTGCAGCTCACGCTCCACCTCGACATGCCCAATGGCGGCACCGCCATCATCCGCGTGGATCCTGAGCTCCCGCATGGCACGCTGACCTCCGTGGTGGGCGCCGCGCTGCCGCCAGACCTGCGCCCCCGGCGCGGGGGCGCGCATCCATGACCCCTCTCTCCCAGCTGACCTTTGCCGACTCCGCCGGCGTGGCGCGACTCTCGCCTGCGCAGCAACTTCTGTCCGGCCTGCCCGTGGTGACGGTGGTACCTCCTGGCTCAGCTCTGCTGGCGCCTCCGTACGAGCGCGCGGTGCTGATCACCAGCTATGCCGGCGGCAACCAGTTCTGGGCCGCCCAGTACATCCGCACCGCCACCGGCCGCGTGCTCGGCCGCCGCTCGATCGCCTCGCTCGGGGACGCCACGAGCCCGGTCGAGGCCCGGCAGAGCATCATGGCTGCCCATGCTTCCAGCCTCTTGGATCGCTCCCGCGGCTACCTTGAAGCAACCATCCACCTGTCGTATCCCGGCTGGATCTCCGCGACGATCAACTCACCAGGGCACGTCGCGCAGACAACTTGCGAACTGCTCGCCGCGTTGGGACTGGATCCGTCCCGCGTTCGCGCCGCACTAGCCCTCGCAGGAAAGGCCAACCCACAGCACGGAACCGAAACGGGCAGCGTGTTCGCGCTGTTGGGTGCAGACCCTCTCCCGGCTGATGTGCCCTCTTGGGTGGTGACGTGCCTGCGCAAAGCAGCCCTCTCGCGCAGCAACCAAGGGGCAAACGGCGGGCCCTTCGCCCACATAGACCTGCGCGAAGGATCCGCGGGTGACTGGTATGCAGGGCTGGCGCAGATGAGTCCGACCAACGCGCTGCTGCGGCTGCTTGCGCGCCTCGCCGAGAGCCTTCCGGCCGAGGACCGGCTAGTGCAAGTCGACCTCCCCACTGGCGAGGTGAAGCGCTATCACCTCGATCTCGACCCGGCTCAGCCGCATGGGTCGTTTACCTGCAGTTCGGTGGCGGCGCCCGCGTCAACGCTGTCGTGGGCGGCCAATGGGGTGCGGCCGTGATCCCGCTCGCAGGTCTGACCTTCGCCGACTCAGCACGCGGCGGCTCGCTATCTCCTCAGCAACAGCTGATCGCGAATCTGCCCGTTCTCTCGGAGGTTGCCCCCGGCTCGCCGCTGCTGGGGTCGATGTACGAGCGTGCGCTGCTGATGACCACCTACGCAGGTGACGACGAGTACATGGCTGTTCTGTGCGCGCGGACCACCACCGGCCGCATCGTCAGCCACCGCTCGCTTCACACGCTCCAGCGGGCTCAAACGCCCGTGGAGGCCCGGCAGCAGGTGATGGCCGCCCATGCCGCCAACCTGGCCCGTCGTGCGGATTGGCTCAGCCCTTCAATGCCTGCTGGTCTCGGAGTGATCAGCGCGACCGACGCGAGGACGCCCCAGCTCGCAATACTGGCCTGGCTCGGCCCGGATCCGTCGCGCTTGCGCCAGGCCTTTGCCCTGGCCGATAAGCTCTACGTGATGCAGGTCGGGATGCCCACGACGTCCTGCGCGCTGGCATTGGTCGGCGCCGATCCGTTTCCCTCCGACGTTTCCATCGGTGCACTGAAGTACACCCAAGGCGCTGGCCCCAAGTCCATCTACCACGATTCCAGCCGGGACCCCGGCCTGACGTCGCCAACCGCCATCATCGACCTTCGCGGCGAGCCCGAGTCTGATTGGTATGTCGGCCTGGAGCAGGGCAGTCCGACCAACCCCTTGCTGCGCGTGCTCGCCGAGCACGCCGGGTTTCACCTGGAACAGCCGCCCACAATCCACGTCATCGCGCGGACAGGCGAACAGCGTCGGTTTCAGTTGGTCCTCGATCCTGAGCAGCCGCACGGGACGTTCACCTGCAAGCCCGTGGCCGCCCCCGCGGCCACGCTGTCGCGGCCTGCCAATGGGGTGCGGCCGTGAACCCGCTGGCCGAGCACCCGCTGGCCGAGCACCCGCTGGCCAACAAGACGTTTGCGGACTCTGCCGGCCTCGCCACGCTCACCACCGGCCAGCAATATCTGGCAAGCCTGCCGGCCCTGTCCGAGCTCCCGCCAGGATCGCCGATGCTGGGATCGAGGTACGCGCACGCGGTGCTGGTCACTACCTACGCCGCCGGCGGGCGGTTCTGGGCCGGCCTGTTGGCGCGCAGCCATACCGGGCGCATCGTCGCCTTGCGGTCTGATCATGACCTCAAGGGGGCGCAGTCCCCCCTCGAGGCCCGGCAGCGCGTCGTTGCCGCGCATGCCACCAACCTTGCCGCTTCGCCTCAGCCGCAGGACGAGGCAACGACTCCCATCTGGTGGCTGAACGCAGCACCGACGGGCGCGGGCCTCTTCACCGAGGCCACCCGCGACATCCTGGCCTTCCTCAGCCCGGACCCGACTCGTTTTCACGAAGCCTTTCGCGTGGCCCAGCTCCTCCTGGCTGCGGGTGTCGGCGCGCCCCTGGTGGCCTGTGCACTGGCCCTGGTCGGGGCGGACCCCCTGCCGTCCGATGTGCCGCTGGAAATCATCGAGCACCTGCGTTCCGCGGGCCCGAAAACCACGTACGACTACTCCAAGCGCACCCTGAACTCTCCAGGTCAGCCCCTGCGCATCGATCTGCGGAGCGCGCCCGCCTCCGGCTGGTTCGCCGGCCTGGAGCAGGGCAGTCCGACCAACCCCTTGTTGCGGGTGCTGGTCGAGTACGCAACGCGATACCCGTTGATGGCCTCCGCCGTCACGATCATCACGCGGGCCGGGGAGAGTCGCCACTTCGACCTGGCCCTCGATCCCGAGCAGCCGCACGGGACGTTCACGTGCAGGCCTGTGGCGGTGCCGTCCGTCACCCTGACGCCGGCCATCACCCTGACGCCGGCCAGCAAGGGGGCGCGGCCATGAATCCACTTGCCAATCGCACCTTCGCCCACTCCGCTGGCAAGGAGGAACTCACGGCGGCGCAGAAACTCCTGGCGAGCCTGCCGGTCCTGACCGAGCTCCCGCCGGGATCGCCGCTGCTGGGGTCGAGGTACGTGCACGCGATGCTGGTCACCACCTACGCCCCCGACGGCCGGTTTTGGGCCGCAATGTTGGCGCGGAGCAACGCCGGGCGCATCGTCACCCTGCGCACATCTCATGATCTCCAGGGGGCGCAATCCACGGTAGAGGCGCGACAGCGGGCCGTTGCAGCGCACACCGCTAACCTCGCTGTTCCGAATCCCAAACCTGACCGCGGTGTCAGCCCCATCCGGTGGATGGGCGCATTGCCGCCAGGCGTCTACATCGTCCCCGAGGTCACCCGCGAAATCCTGGCCACCCTCAGCCCGGATCCGTCTCGCCTGCGCGCCGCTTCCGCCGTGGCCCAGATGCTCGTTGCCGCCCAAGTCGGCGCGCAGTATGCGGCCTGTGCGCTGGCGCTGGCCGGGGCCGATCCACTGCCTTCCGAAGTGCCGACGAGGGTGCTGGAATGCCTGCGCGCCGCAGACACCATGCGTTCCTCGGGGAAGCCGACGCGGATCGATCTGCGCGGCGAGCCCGAGTCTGATTGGTATGTCGGCCTGGAGCAGGGCAGTCCGACCAACCCCTTGTTGCGAGTGCTGACCGAGCACATCGCGCAGCACCCGTCGATCGCGCCCGCTGTCGAAATCATCACGCGGACCGGGGAGAGTCGCCACTTCGACCTGGCCGTCGATCCCGAGCAGCCGCACGGAACGTTCACGTGCAGGCCCGCTGAGGCGCCCGACAACGCCCCGGCGCCAGCCGGGCAGATCGCCTCACTTTTGAGCCCGCCCACCGCGTCCGCCCCAGCAAGGACCCGGTACAAGCGTACCGGCGCGAGGACGCCGTCGTGATCGACCTCTTCGAGACCCCTATCGGCGCGCGCTGCCAGGGCACCTTGGCGCCTTCGCTCCGCAGCCTGGCGGCCATGCCCACGGCGACGTTCATCGATCGCGACTCCGGTTTGTTCCGTCCAGGGTCTGAGCTGGGCCCGGCCTGCGTGATCACTGAGATCAAGCCCAAGGGCGTCCTTGTGACCGCATTCACGACGAACCGCCACGGCAGGGTGATCGCCGGGCGCCACAAGCTGCAGGGTCCCGACCACGCGCCGGCCACCGAGGTGCGGGCCAGGTACCACCAGGCGCTGGTGGGCATCCTCGACGACTTGGTCGTGAATCCGTGGCAGCCGCTCCGGTTGAAGCTGTTACGGCATCCACTGGGGCCCTCTGTCCCGGAGACGGCCGCGCAAGTGCTCTCCAGGCTGGGACTGGACCCGGTCGCAACCGAGCAGGCGTACCGAGCCGTGCTTCCGTTCACCACCATCCACACCGATCCGTCCGCGTTGGCGCTGGTATCGGTCGACCCCGTTCCTGGACGCCTGCCAGGTTTGGCGAGGACGGCTATTGGCCTCCTCTCAGACCTCAATTGGACCCACAGCACGGGCACGCCAGTGCCAGAAACCCGATACATCGTGGCGCAGGACCGCCGCAATGATCCCCTGCCGGACCGCCAGTGGCTGGACGGCCTTCGCGAAGGGCACCCCGATAACCCGCTACTGCGCGTGCTCGCGGGGGAAGCAAGCCGCGTCTTGCGCGAACCCTTGCTGATGGTCGTCGACCTTGCGCTGCCAGGAATCGGCGAGGTGGCGATCCGCGTCGATCCTCGCCAGCCCCACGGGGCGTTCGTGCGCGACGGCAGCGAGCACGCCGACATTCGTTCCGCACCCCCAAAGCCCAGGACAGCCGCGCGGCCATGACCAGCCTCTTCGATACCCCCGCCGGTCAGGGCAGCTCCTTTCCACTGAGCCCCCAGCGCCGAGTGCTGGCCGACTATCCCAGCGCAGAGTACCTGCCTGCCGGCGCGCCCCTGTTGCAGTCCGCCCCGTCATTGCAGGCGGCGTGCGCAGTGACCCGGCTCACTGAATTCACGGTCCATACAGCCGTCCTCGCCAAGACCCGCGCGGGACGCATCGTCGGGACGCAGGCTCTGATCGTCCTTGGCCCCCTCCAGTCCGCGTCGGAGGTCCGCGCGGCACACCGCCAGGCCTTCGTCGACATGCTCGCGTTGGCGAACCAGGGCGTGCTGCCCTATCCCCCTCAATTCGGCGAGATGTGTTCAGGCGACGCTAGCAGCGCCCCGGCTGTCGCCGCTGACCTGCTGGGACGGCTCGGCTTCAACCCCACCACAACGGAGCGCGCCTTCAGCATGCTGGGCCAGCGATCTCTGCGCGTCGAAAAAAGCTTCGAGTACGCGGCCGCGTTGGCACTGGCCAGCAACCCGCAGTCCCCGCGAACGATCCCGTCCACCATTGCCGCTTGCCTCACTGACCTGTTCAAGCAACTCGAGGGGGGGCGTTGTCTCTTCCCGCCGGACAAGCCCGGAGTCATCACGCTCACGCTTGGCGCACCCGACGCCGGCGAGCAGGCCCAGCAGCAGTCATGGCTCACCGGCCTTGAAGACAGCAGCGCCCGCACCCCGCTGTTGTCGGTGTTGGCCGGCGCGGCCAGTCCCTACTGCAGAAAGGGCCTTCAGATCGAGCTGCGCGTACCAGGATGCCGGCCCGCTGCGGCCGTCATCAGCGTCGATCCGTCTCAGGCCCACGGACACTACGATCGCCTGGAGTGCGCCGCAGCCGAGCCTGCCCCGGCGGCGCCTCCCGCTAGCCCTCGCGGGCGGGGGCGCGCGCAGCCATGACCAGCCTCTACGACAAGGCCGCCGGCCAGGACTACCCGCACATCATGGGCGCGGCGCAGCGCGCGCTGGCCGGCCTTCCGGCCGCAGAGTACCTGCCCGCCGACTCGCCCCTGATGCCGGCCGGCTCGACCCTGCAGGCAGCCTGCGCGGTGACCCAGCTCAGCCCCGGGATATTCATGCCGACCCTGGTTGCCAAGACCAAGACGGGGCGCATCGTCGGGGCCATGCAACTGGTCGCGCTCCGCCCGGATCAGACGCCCGCGGAGTCGCGCGCCGCCCACCGCCGAGCCTTCGTCGGCCTGCTCGAACTGGCCAACGACGGCACACTGACTCGCGCGCCCCCGTTCTTCGACCTGTGCTTTGGCGAGCCCAAGCGCATTCCGTCGATCGCTGCTGACCTGCTGGCCCGACTCGGCTTCGACTACGCCGCAACGGAACGCGCGTTCCGCCTGGTGCGCGATCGAAAGTTGCCGGTCTCCAAGTACCGTGAATACGGGCTGGCCATCGCGCTGGCCGGCGATTCAAAGGCCCCAGGATCGATCCCCTCCGCCATTGGCGACTGCATTGCAGATCTGGCCCAGAGGATCGATTACCTGCACTTCACCGATCGCAAGGCGGAGCCTGAGCCGGTCAAGCTCAAGCTCGCGGCGCCCGTCGCCGGCGAGGAGGCTCAGCAACAGGCCTGGCTCACCGGCCTTGAGGACGGCAGATCTCACTCGCCACTGTTGCTTGCGCTAGCAGCCGTCGCCGGCACACACGGCCAATCGAGCCTGCAGATCGAAGTGCGCCACGCAGGGCAAAGGACCGCGGCGGCCGCCATCACCGTGGATCCAGATAAGGCCCAGGGGCACTACGAGCGCCTGGCTTCGGACAGTGTCGTGTCCTCGCCGGTACCGCCTGTTGCGGGTCCGTGGCCCCGCGGGCGCTCGCGACCATGAAGTCCCTCTTCGACATGACGATCGGGGAGCTCTCGCCAGAGCCCATCAACGCGACGCAGTCGGCGCTGGCGCCACTGCCAGCCGCCCATCACTTTCCGGCTGACGGCCGCCGACGCGCGGCCTGCGTGGTGGCCCAGTTGAATGCCACTGGCGGGCTGAGCGTGACCATGGCCACCACGACCGCCTCCGGCCGCATCGTGGGCGAACGCCGGTACCGCGATACCGAACGGTCCTCGGGACTGGCTCCCGTTGAAGCGCGGGCCTTCCTGCAGGGCACCCTCCTCGCCGCAAGGCCGGCGCCGGACCACAGGATCCGCACCGCGCCACCACTATTTGACCTGGTGGCCACCTCACCGGTGGCGAGCCTCGAGGCGGCGGCCGATCTCCTCGCGCGGCTGGGGGCCGGCCGCGCGCGGGCGCTGGCCGCGGTGGATCTGGTCGCTCGCCATCGCGGCTCGGTCGACGTCCTCAACCACGACAGCGACGTGGCCTTGGCGTTGTTACGCTGCCCGCAGCTCCCCCGGGCGATCCCGGCGACCGTCTCCGACCTCTTTCTCCAGATCGAGCGGCACCGGTTCCGTGCCGCGGCGCAGGGGTCCAACACCTGCCTGGACCTGTCGCCCCTGCGGGCCTGCGAGTCCTCCACCCAGGGCCCCTGGCTGGCGGGGCTGAAGGAAGGGGACGCCGGCAACCCGCTGCTCGCCGTGCTCTCCGCCGTCACCGTCAATCTGTACCCGGGCCTCTTTGCGCATACCGTCGACCTCCTTGATCCCGCCAGTGGCCCCGTGGGCCTGATGGCGTCCGATGATGAGCCGCACGGCTGCTTCGTTGTGCAGCTGCCGCCCGCCCAGCCGACAAGGAAGGGCAGGGCGTCACCGCGGCGCGCCCCCGGGGCGGCCCCGTGAGCACCGGTCAGGAGCGCGCGAAGCGGCAGGCCCTCAAGTGGGCCGATGCGACGATCGGCTACACCGTCGCCGAACTCTCCGCCAGGCAGCATCGTCCCGAGCTGGCCGCGATGGCGACGATGCCTGCGTTTCAGGCCCTGCCGAAAGGCTCGCCACTGCTGCCCCCGGAGGTCCGAGAGGGGGTGCTGATGCTGACATTTGGGCCGGTCAGCCCCCATTACGAGGTTCACCTCATCGGTCTCACCCATGCCGGCCGCCTGGGCGGGTGGGCATCGGCACCGCCGCTGCTGAAAGACCCCACCGCCACCGAGCTTCGTGCGGCGCTGGCCCGGCACATCCCCACGCTGAATACGACCTACACCGCCCACATCGAGCGGGCGATGGCCCGCGCAACGCGATTGGAGATCGTCCATATCAAGCACAGAGCACTGCTTGCGCAGGCGTTGACCTTCCTGAGCATCGACCGGGATGCGGCCTACCAGGCCCTCACTGCGACGCACACGCTGGCCAACCGGCTCAGTGGAGTTTCCTCTCGCGGGGACCCCCGTCTGGCCCTGGCCTCCGCACTGCTCACGAATCAGCCGATCCCGGCGGATGTGCCGGAAGGGGTCGCAAGCGAGATCGTGAACGCGGCCTGGCGGGTCTACCACCGCGTCGGCATGTTCGCCGGCTACCTTGATGCCACCCGCCTGACCGGCGTGCCGGAGCATCAAGCCTGGCGCGCCGGGCTTGGGCAGGGGGATCCGCGCAACCCATTCCTCCGGCTGGCCGCCGCCGCCATCAGCTGCGTGAGCCGCGAGCCCGATCCCATCCGCATACAGCTGCCGCCAGATCTGGGCGGCAGCCTCCTTGTGGTGCACGCGACCCCGCAGGCTCCCTGGGGCGACTTCTCGGTCGCGCCGGCAAGGGCCACTGCCACTCTGGCGCCGCGCCGCAAAAGGACGAGCCCATGACCCGTCCGGTACGCCCCTACCGAAGTCGCGCCGCGTCCGCCTGCGTACGGCCAACGCGGGCCGGGGGTGCGTCGTGAGGGCGGGGCGGGGGAAGCCGCCGACCGAAGCCATCGACTGGGCCGAGGCCATGCTCCGGCGCTCCGTAAGGGAATGGCACGGAGCGGAGTTGCCTGCCGGGTTGCGCCCGATCGCCGACCTGCCGGCCTTTCAGCATCTGCCAGAAGGATCCCCGATGCTGCCGCCCGAGCTGCGGGAGGGGATCCTGCTGGTCGCCACCCACAGGACCCTCGAGTACCTCGGCCTGTACCTGGTGGCCAGAGCGGCCGCGGGCCGCGTCGTGGGTCTGGGCGAGTGGTTCCCGGTCCCCAGCGGCGCCACCGCCTCGACAGTGCGCGCCAGCCTGATCAACTGCCTCGGCGGCATGCGCTGCCGCGCCGATTGCGCCGACGCGATCCGCGCCTCGACCTCGAGCCCCGTCACTGAGCAGCAGGCGCTCGATGTCCTCGCGGCGATGCTGGTGCGCCTGGGCCTGGGCCGGGAGTCCGCGCGGCGGGCCCTGGCATTGACCGCGCGCCTGGCTGACTTGCTGGTCAGGCACGCGCAGCAGAGCATCCGACAAGACAACACCTTGTCGCTGGCCATGTCGCTGGTCGGCGGCCCCCTTCCCAGCTCGTTGCCCAAGGAAGTCGAGCACTCGATCCTGGCAACCGCCCGGAGGATGGATGGCCATGCGGGCGCCGCCAAGCTCGACGCCTCATGCCTGGCGCCGGCGGCGCGCCTGTCCCCCTGGCGCGCCGGGTTGGCGTACGGCGACCCGGGCAACCCTTTCCTGCGACTGGCGACCACGGCGCTCTGCAACGTCCGCCGCGCCCCCGTTACGCTGCAGGTCACGCTGCCGCCGGATCTGGGCGATCTGCTCATCATCACTGCGTCCCCCGAAGCCCCCTGCGGCGCGTTCCAGGTCGTGCCGGCGGCGCCCGCGCAGCGGCCAGTTCGGAGAGCGACCCCATGAACTTTCCGGAAGAAATGCGACGGGCCGAGCGCTGGCTCGGGCAAACCATCGGAGAGCAGTGCGGTCCCGCCACACCAACAAGTCTCCGCCCTTTCGCACACCTGCCGACGCTCGTGCACCTGGCTCCCGGGTCTCCCTTTTTGCCCGCGGGCCTGGCTGAAGGCGTTTTGATCACGGACAGTTCATTCAACGACAGGGGGGCGTGGTTGTGGCAAGGACTGCTGGCGCGCCTTCAGGGCGGCCGCTTCCTGTTCAACAGGACAACGCGCGTTGTCCCTGAGCCGCTCACGGCAGTTGAGGCGCGAGCCTTTTACCTCGAGCCCTTGCAAGACGGACAGGCACTCACTGAGGCGCCTGACGGAATGTTGCCGCCGGCGGGACTGGCCCTGGGGCGCTCGGACCCAAGTCGCTGCGCCATCACCGCCGCCCTGCTTTCCCGTCTTGGCGTCGATCGGGACCGTGTGCATCAGGGGCTTCACATCATCGAACGAGATTACATCGCCAACTCCTCGCTGGAGCTTCCTGCAGCCGTGGCGCTGGCGGGCTGCGACCTCGTGCCGCGCGCCATTCCCCGCGATATCCGTGAGGCAATCGACACAGCCAGTCGCCGCGCGCACGAAGGGCGCGTCAGCGCGGCGTCCGGCGGCCCAATCGAGGTCGAGGTCGAGGTCGAGGTCAAGGGCCTGCACCAGGACTGGAGTCCGGGACTCTCGCGGGCGGACCCTCGTAATCCGTTGCTGCGCGCGCTCGCCGCCGCGGTCAGCGCTCCCGAGCGCAACACGTACAAGCTGCCGAGGAAGCACCTCAAGTTGCAGGTCATTTGTCCGTCATTGCCAGGAGGACAGCTGGTAATGATCGTGGATCGCGACGCTCCACCGGGCACCTTTAAGGCTGCGCCCACCAGCGCCCCAATCCCGCCTCCCCCGAAGCCGAGACCATGACTACCGACGCGCCGCGCCGCAAGAAAGACCGCCAGCGGATCGACCCCCGCGTGCTCGCGTGCAAGGTCGGCGAATACCACGAGTCCGCACTGCCGGCCGCGCTACTGCCGTTCTCGGAGATGCCCATTTTCCAGCGCCTGCCGGCGGACTCGGCGCTATTGCCGAGCGGCGCCGTCGAAGGGGCGTTGACCTGCATTCCCGAGCCGCCCGATCGGCTCGAGCTGGGGCTGGTGGTGGTGCTGGCCGGGGGCGAGTACCACACGCAATCCCGGCATTTCGCCGCCCCGCCGGGGATCACCGCAGTGGAAGCGCAGGCGCTGTATCTAAGAGAGGCGGGCATCTTGCGCGACGAGTTCACCATCACCCCGGGCCCATCACCCCAGGCAGAACGCAGTCGGGGGCCGTCGCCATGAGCCACGCGGAGCACCTGGACACGATCAAGTCCGCCCTGCGCGCCGACGCGCTCCGCTCGATGACGATCGGCCAGCTCCCGGACCATCCGCTGCCCCCCCGCCTCCAGGCCTTCGCTTCGATCGGCACGTTCCACCACCTGCCGCCGGGTTTCCCCCGCCTGCCGCCCGGGATCGAGGAGGGCGCACTTTTCGTTTCGGCGACGGCGGGCACCTTTCTGCGGTTGTGCCTGATCGCCCGTCGAACGGGCGGTCAGGTCATCGCCCTCAGCGGACTGCTGCACCCGTCTCTGGTCGAGACCCCCACTCAGGCCCGCTCCTGGATCCTCAACCGTGCCCTGGAGGGGCTGCGCACGCCGGTGTGCCCGGTTATGGCCGTCAACAAGGCGATCCCCTCTCCGCGCTCAGCCACCGCCGTTGCTGTCACAGCGCTGATGCTGTCCACCCTCGGATTTGATCGATCTCGCGCCCACGAAGCACTGTCGCTGGTGTCTGGCGAAGCCAACCGCCTCCCGACCCTCCATAGTCCGTCACTTGCATTGAGCCTGATCGACAGCCATTCCATTCCCGGCACGGTGCCGGCCGCGGTTGCTGACGCCTTTGCCGACGCCTCCTACTGGATCGCGCAAGCCAAGGCGGGGGGCCTGTGGATCGATGCAGCAGACCTGGTCCCCGCGCCGGCACATGAAGCCTGGCGCGCCGGTCTGGCAGAAGGCAGCAACCGAAACCCCTTCCTTCGCCTGGCCGCCGGCGCGGTGGGCGCGCTGGTGGCCGAACCCATCACCTTGCAGGTCCTTCTGCCCCCAGATCTCGGGAACCGCATTGTCGTGCGTGTCTCCCCCGATGCGCCTTGGGGGACGTTCGAATCCGTCGCGCCGGCGGTCGTCCGGGAGCTGTCCGCCGGTCGAGCCGATGCCGCGCCATCCGGTACTGCGGTACCGCAACGTGGGAGCGCGCGCCCATGAGCGGCGCCGACAGGGCCGCCGCCCCCTTGCTGTCGGCCACCGTGGCCGACCTCTGTGACAAGGCCACGGCTCCGTTCGCCCCCGCCGTGCGGTCGGCGCTGGGCCCGCTCCCGGCCGCCGACTTTCTGCAGCAGGGCGACCCGCGACTGCCGGGCGGGTACACCCGGGCACTGCTGGTAGTCGCGATCGACCATGACGGCAGCCTGGTGCGCCGGTTTCTGGGCCTCACCACCACCGGGGCGATCGCGGCCTTCCGCCAGCCCCTGAAGCTGGCCGAAGCCCCAACGCCGGTCGAGGTCCGCGCGGCGCACGTCCTGTGCTCCCAGCAGCTCCTTGCCCGAGTCGACGCCTCGCCGCGCCGCAACAGCGTGCTGATTCCCACCAACGCGTTTGGTGGCGGCGTGCTGGCCGCCCCCGACATGACTGCGCAGATGTTCTCGTGCCTCGGCGTATGCCCCGCGGCGTATGCTCAGGCGGCGGCATGCCTTGAGGGCACGATCGCGCGCGCGGCCATGGGCCAGAGGCTGGGCCTGTTGGTTCTGGCCCTGGCCGGTGCGCAGGCCGTGCCCTCGAGCGCCCCCGAGGGCTTGTTCACGCAAGTGGTGCAGCTCAGCTGGCAGACGGCCTTACCCCTAGCGCAGAGCTCCTCGTCCCAGCGGCCGCAGGATCCGCAGCCGCCCCCCGTTTTTCACCTCCAGCGGGAGCCGGGCCTCGCCGATTGGCTCAGCGGATTCCAGGGATCTGGGCATCACTGCCCCCTGCTGCGGGCGATTGCTGCCGCCGCAGCGCCTGAAGAAGGCGCCTCCGCCAGCGAGATCAACGTCGAGGTGCAGCGCCTGGGCTCCCGCCGGATCTGGCTGGACCCCACGATGCCGCCGGGCTGGTATGACCACCCCCCGGCCACGGCGCTGGCGCACCTGCATAAGGACCGCCTCCCGCCCCGCCTTGTCGGGCAAGGAGCAGTGCCGGGCCGGGTTTATGGCGCGGACCAATCGTCACCGCCCTGTGCGCTCAGGCCATCAGCGCGCCGCGCGCGCAGCGGAAGATCACCCTCATGACCGCTGGTCCCTCCACCGCGCCGATCAACACAGAGCGGCAGCGCTACGTCGACGCGCTGCTCCGGCAGCCATTTCGTCAAACCGCCTATGGCGCGCGCCTTGGACCAGTGTTCGACCCCATCGCCGAGATGCCCGCGGTGATGCACCTGACCGCGCCGTCGCCCCTGCTGCCCAAGGCCTTCGCTCAGGCCTGCGTCCTGTTGTCGTTCGAATCACCGGCGAGCTATCAGGTTGGGTGGGTCGCCCGCTCTTGGACCGGCCGCATCGTCGGGGGCCATGCGATGTGTCCGGTCTACCGCCCCCTCTCCGCCTCCGATCTGCGGGCACACCTACTCAACAACGTCAGCCTGCTTGCCGGCAGCGTTGATCCCCGGGACCGGCTGGCCTGCCACAGGGTTTGCGAGGCTGCCACCTGGAGCGCAGCCCCGTCGTCCCGCCGCCCTCTGGCCGCGGCGCTGCTGTCGCTGCTGGGGGTGGACTACGATCGGGCGCTGGCCGCCCTGACGACGCTCGCCAGTACGCGCGCCCCCATCCCGCGGGAGCACCGGTGCGACGCGGCGCTGGCCCTGGCTGGCGCCGCGGTCATCCCCACAGGATTCCCCCTGGCCCTGGCCGAGGCCATCAGCCGCATCGCGCCCCCGGCCGCAAGCCGCGTCGGAGCACCGCCGCCGGTTGTCCACCTCGACAGCCTGCAGCGAGAAGTGGCGGACGCGTCCGACTGGCTCGTTGGGCTGGACCGCGCCAGCCCAGACTGTCCGCTGCTGCGCGTGCTGGCCGCCTCGGTCCAGTCCCCAAGACCGATCGAGCTGGACATCATGACGCCAGACGCCGCCTCGGGAGGGTTGCGGATCCGCGTCGACCCGGACCGGCCGGCGGGCGAGTTCATATGCCTGCCGTCGCCGGCCGCGCGCTCGACCCCTCAGGCCGCGGCCGGCACCGCTCGGGGAGATCGCCATGAACGATAGGATCGCGGCACTGCAGGCCGCGCTCGCCGCCGAGACCCCAAGTGTCGCGAGCCTGCGCGAGGCCCTAGGGGTATTGACCTTCGAGGACCTCCCACTCCAACTGCTCAGCCTGCCCCCTGGCATTGCTGGACTCCCATCTCTGGTCAGCGTGCCGCCCGCCCCCGGGTCGGGGCACGCCGGCGCCGATGTCCTGCTACTGCCTCACGACGACGGGAACGTGCTGACGGCCGTCAGCATCGCCGCCGGCAGCGGCCGCACCGGTTACACGGGGGTGGAGGCCCGCTGGCATGACCGCACCCCGGTGGGTATGCGGGCCGAGGCGCTCCGGCTGGCGGTAACGGCCAGCCGGATCCCGACCGAAGCGCACTCCCGCCCCATCAACGCTGCCGGAACCCGTGCCGGCCGCGTCGCCGTCGAGGCGCTGCATCTGATCCGGGTGATTGAATTGCTCGGCGCCTCGCCCGAAGTGCTGAGCGCCCATCGCGCGATCGTGAACGATGGCACGGTGGCGCTGTGGGCGCCCCATGTCGCGGCGGTCAAGGCGCTGGCGGTGACCGGTACGCTGGTACCGCCAGGCGCCCTCACGCAGCGGATGGCCGGCTTCTTCAGCGCCAAGCTGCCACAGCCCGTGCCGACGCAGCAGCGTGCGCCGACGGCGGATTGCCGGTTACTGTTGAGCGAAGCGCCCCCTGAGGTTGCGGCTTACTGGCTGCACCAGGCGCGCGGCGATCTCCAGCAAAATCCTCTGGTGCGGATGATCGCGGTGCTCTATCGCGTCCGCATGAAGCAACCGAGCCGGCTGCTGCTGGATTTCGGCAACGTGCCGCCGAGTAGCCTCCATGTTGAGTTCCGGCTCGACGGCAGCTTCACCGAAATCGATCGCGTGCCAGGCCAGGCACTGCGCTCCCGTAACGCGAGCCCCCGTTCATGAGCCCACACAATCCTCTGGCAGCACTTCGTACCCTGATGGATACGATGTATGCCCACGGCCACCCCCGATTCACCCCGCGGCGCGCGATATGCCAGCCGTCCCTCAAGAGGCACTCGCGCGGAACAACTTCTCCCACCTGCTGCATGCGATGAGCGCCGGCGGCGATCCATTAGCCCCCGCGCCCCCGCAAGTCGTGCCCATGAGCAGCGCCGCAAGCGACTGCTGGTTGCAGGGCGCAGACGTCGTGTCGCCGGAATGTCCGTACCTGGGGCTGCGGGCGCGCGCCGTGGTGGCGCCGGCCAGCTCGCCGTCAACAAGGCATTCGGTGGCGTTGCCCAACCGCGCCATCGAGCTGGAAGTCCGATCAGGCGCCACTTTTCAACGCAGCGCGACCACGTCGAGTCCCCGCCGCCCCCCGCCGAGAGGAGCATGAGTCCATGCGCAGGCCACCGTGCTGGGACGCTCGATTGTCGTGACTGGCAGTGCATTTGAGCCCAGTGCAGCCCTTCGCGCCCTCGTCGCCGTTCCGTCGGTCCAGCACTTTTCAAGCGGATCCCCCGATGGTCCCGACGCCGCTCCATTGATGCCGAGCGCTCCGGCTTGCAAGCGGAGGCAATCCGACCTTGATGTTGTTGAGCGCCGCTACCGGCACAGCCCCAAACTGACCCTCATTGTTGCTGAGCGGTCTACGCCTTCCTGCACCGGTGCTTGAGCAGCAGCGCATCCAGTCGCTTGCCAGTGTCAGCACTCGACATCAGGCGCAGCTCTGTTCCTATCGTTGGCCACGCCTGCAACGTCACATGCCGAGTCTCATGAATGGGGCGGCCGGCCAGGATGTCCTCCAGAAGTGGACGACCGATGATGTTGGCTGGCACGGCGTACTCATTCAGGCGATGCAACACGCTGCAGGCGGCGTTTTGAAGCGCGTGCACGGAGTCGAGTCCGGGCGCGAAGATTGCAAGTTCAATGACCTCGTCGCACTTGGGGCAACGGAACCGCTTCGCGTCAACGCTGCCGGTCTCGTACCCAGTGGGCTCGCCATGGGTTGGTACCGCTCCGCCGGCGGCTCCCAGGAACTGGCCCACGATCTGCGCCAGTTCCGTCATCACGGCGTCGCTTTCTTTATTGTTCCGATCGGCCGGACCAGCGCTTCCCGTTGCGAACAGCTCGACACCGCCATCGGGAAGCTCGATGCAGGTAATCCGCCCAAGATCTCCGAGCCGCTCGCTATGAAAGGCAAGAACCAAGGCTCCTCCCTCACGGAAGCGGCGCATCGTGATGGAAGAAGGCAGACGCAGGCCGTCCCAGTTGAGCCCGGTGCTTCTGAACCAAGCGTCTTCGGTATCGTAAGTGTCCTGATCGGGCGCCTCCATGCTGCGGTCGCTCGTCCTCTCGCGGATCTCCGACGCCGTCGCTATGACACGGTCGCAGCCCAGTTCCAGCTCGTTGAGCTGCTGCGCGAAGTGATCAAGCTGGCGGCGCTGTTGCGCAGATGGACGCGACTTGCGCCAGTGTTCCAGGTGGGCGCGCATCATGGGTATGTTCTGAGTCTTCGTTTCGGAGTACACGCGCAACACCCGATCGATCCCCCCGTCATCCATTAGATAGGGGCGATCGCGAGCTTGGTACAGCTTGTCCTGCAAGTCTTTGACCACATCGATCTGCTCGGCGTTCATCTTGATCGACAACGGGAGAATGTTGATCGACTGCATGGCTGTCCCTGGCTTGTGGTGCGGTCTGGTTCTGGCCGCGCTGCTCAGCGGCCTCCCCCCATCGCGGCCGAATTGTAAATACGGCGCAGTTGCATGCTGCAAACTTCGTCCCACATTTCGTCGGTCCGCCAATCTGGGCGATCACGCAGACCACCGCCATTCGTGGCAAGGTGATCGCAAGGCGTCGAGCCGCCGCCGATGGGCCGTAGTCGCCTTCGCTGGTTGGCATGGCCACACTGAACCCGAAGGTCCACAGGGCCTCAACCGAGTCAGCGCATGCACGGCGTTGTCGAACTCGGCCCGCTCACAACCGGCACCCTCAGGCCGGCTGCTTCCGCGTCCAATCTCCAGCGGCACGAGCATGGAGATCGCACTCCGCATCGGCAAGCGAAGCCCCGAATGGCATTCGATGCCCCTCGACCGAGTCTCTCAGGACATGGGCGGCCGCCTTCACCGCGAATACCAAAGGAAGCCCCGCCATCTCCTACAGTTCGTCCGTTTCCAGCAGCCTGATGAGCATCGCATACCCGAAAATGGATGCTCGGGACTTGCGGTCTGAATATGTATGTGTATAATAATTACACTGCTTCACGCGTAACACCCACCGGCGGTGAGTAGCCGGGGAAGCCTCAAACGGAGTCGCCAATGTCCATCATCATCCAAACCAGCAACCTACGGGGCCAGAAAGCACCCCTGTATCGCGTCTACCCGCGGCAACTCAGACCGCAGCCGGCGTACGTCGAAATGGACGAGGACGGCAACGTCTCCGCCGACTACAGCGGCGAAATCGGCAATGGCGCGCCCTCGTGCGTCTGGCACAAACGCACGCTGCGGTGGTCGGTTCCGGCGGAGGTCAATGGCGATTCGCTCGCCGACTATTTAGAGGATGCGGAGACAATCGCACTACTCGAGCGCGTGCATGCTGGACACTCGGTTGAGTGGGACGGCAACAACCATGTCGGCCAGCTCGATGAGGACGCGACTGCGGCGGCGGCGGTGCTGGAGCGCGATCTTGGCCAGCATGCCAATGACTTGACGCTGATGGAAATCTGGCCGGCCGCCGATTGGATTTCTGCAGGATTCAGGCTCGCCGAACTCGTCGAGCACGCAAGCGTCGAGGCCTGCGCCGCGCTCTACGAGGAGGGTACAGATGCGACCGTGGTCATCGATGGCTCCATTGCCGCGGCAATTGCGGAACGCGCCGCCGAGCTGGTGAGGCGCCACATCAGCAGCGAGATCAATGGCGACGAAACGGTGCGCCGCGCCGCAGAAATCCTGCGTGAGTACGATGCCGCTGAGTACGGCGATCTCGTGCAGGACTATGCCAACGAGTTCGCAGGCGATTAGCCGTGCCGCAATTCCAGGAAAGATCCCACCGCGCCCGCAGGCTCCTCGAGTCTGCGGGCAGGGCCTACCCCGGCGCGTGGCAGCAGTTGGACTCATTCCGCATCGACCGCGGTCGCGGCCTGCCGGACTGGCCGGACTGGTGCTACCTGCCGATGGCTGCTGCGTATGCGGCCGTCAGCGGCGGCGGTACCAACCGCGTCCCTCTCGATCGCGCGCATCACGTCGCGGTCATGTCAGCGCTGGCCGCCTGGCGCATGACGCAGGGCATCTACCGCTACGACGAGACGCTGCGCGACGCAGTGCTGCAGACGCCGCTCGACGGCGAGCTGCCGACCGCGCATCTGTACCGGCTGCCCGAGTGGTGCGTGTACGTCGAGACCGACCCCGCGACGACGACAATTTCCGGCCGCGCCGTGCATGGATTTTTCGCGCATCTGGAATGCGATGTCGCGCGCGGCGACACGCCGGAGCTGCGGCTGCTGCTCGATGTCGCCGACGATCCGCGTCAGCCGTATGCAGACGGCAGCCTGCTTCCGATCGCTCTGATCCTGACGGCGCCGGATCTGCGCACTGCGCTCGGGCTCGTCGGCAGCAGCGCGCAGCGCCAGGCCGCGCAGGTCGGGCTGCGGCTCGCCGGCCTGGCCGAGGGCGCGCAGGAGTTGGCCGGCACGCTGGCGCCGCTGGTGTCGCTGCTGCTGTATCTCTGCGCAGATCCCGACATCACGCGGCGCGGAGCGCCAGCGCAGCCGTGCAATCCGGAGCCGGTGCGCACACGTCGCGACGGCTGGAAATTGTTTCCGGCGGACGGCCCAGCAGAGTGGGATGTCGGCGTACGCATCGGCGCCGCGCTGCGCGCAGCAGAGAGCCGCGAGCACCCCGACGCCGGCCCCGGCCGCCAGGGGCGCGCGCACGTCCGCCGGGCGCAGTGGCACCCGATCCTGAGCGGCGCGCGAAAACGCGACGACGGAAGCGAGATCCCCGCCATGCAGCGCCAGCGGGATCTGCGCTGGCTGCCGCCGATCCCCGTCAACGTCGAGGACTACGCCGCGCTGCCGGCAGTCGTGAGGCCAGTGCGATGAGTCGAAATCACTCCGCATCTGAAAAGCCCCGTCGAGGCCGCCCCCCTGGCACTGGCATCGGCACGATGCGTGTCAACGTAACGCTCGATGCCGCGACGCGAGAGCGCCTGCGCGCGATTGGCGGCGGCAACGTAAGCGAGGGGATCAGAATCGCGGCGGCGGCCCACCCACATCATTTGCCCCCGCCGAGCAGTAAAACATGACCACAAGCGCCGCGGCGAGCGGAGCATGAATCCATTCGCAGGCCACCCCGTGCTGGGCCGCTCGATTGTCGAGACCGGCAGTGCATTTGAGCTCAATGCAGGCCTTCGCGCCCTCGTCGGCGTTCCGTCGGTCCAGCACTTTTCGAGCGGATCCCCGATGGTCCCGCCGACAGAGGCCGAGGCATTTCTGGTGGCCAACTGCATCAACTCCTCGCAGCTCCAGCTCGGCTGGCTCGCCAGAACCCATGCCGGCCGGCTGATCTCCCGGCTATCGCACGTGAGCTTTCGCGAGGATGACACGCCTACCTCTGCGCGCGCCCGCCTGGCGTCGGCGGTTGCCGCGCTTTCGCTGACCCGTGACGAGGATTCCGGGCGCCGCGTAGGCGCCCTGTTTGGCCTCCTATACGCCGGAGGCGACCTCGCTCCCCTCGACCGTGTGCGGGCCTCCCTGGTACTGCTGAGGGCAGCCGGCCTTCCTCCCGCCACGTCATCGCTTCACGAGAAGCGACTCGAAGCCCTGATTGTTGATGGGGGCGCGCCTGCGACGATGCTGGCGGCTCTGGCCCAATGCGGAACCATCCCGGAGGCCATGCCGGTCCGCGTCGTCAACACGTTTATTCAACTGAGGAAAAACGCCTACCACGCCCGTTTGTCCGCCCCCCCGCGAGGGGGAGAGCATCTGTTCTGTAAGTCGATGGTCGGGTTTCCGCATGACGCCATTGAACAGGAATGGTCAGAGGGGTGCCTGCTCCCCGGAGCCTCGAACCCCCTGCTGGCCGTGATGTCGGCCGCTGCCGCGAGCCAACTGAATGAGCCCACGACGCTGCAACTGCGCCTCGAGGAGTCTGCTGGGGGCGTCATTCGCATCCGGACGGAGGCCGGCGGCCCGATCGGCGTGTATACCACCCTCAGCGCGTCAGCTCCGGCCCCGGAGGCCGGCTCCGGCACCCCCCGCCCGTCCGCCGCGCGGCCCTGAGCAGGGGCCCGTCCGCGCCCGCCGGCAGCCGCCGGCCGTCCGCCCCCTTGCGCGGCAAAGCCCGCGCGATATAATCGCCATAAAGGCATAAAGCCATAAATATGGGTTGCTCATGAAGACGACGCTCGAACTGGAAGACGACCTGATGCGCGCGGTGAAGATCCGGGCCGCGCAGACCGATCGGAAGCTCAAGGATGTGGTTGCCGAGTTGATTCAGCTGGGCCTGGCCGCGGTGTCCGACGAGGCAGGGCGATCGCCGTCTCCTCAGCCCCGCAAGCAGGACGATGCGCTGGATGATCTGATTCGGGCAGGGGAAGACCTCGCCCGAAACGGCGTCGACTTCACCCAATGGGCCGCCAGCAGCCGCGAGGTCTGGCGCACGCCATGACGGCCCCGCTGATTCACCTCGACACGAACTTTCTGATTCTCTCCGCACAGCCGGGCAACCCGGCGGGGGACGTCCTGCGACGCTGGCGTGACGAGGGGGTGCAACTCGCGGTCTCCGCCATGGCCTGGGCGGAATTCCGCTGCGGTCCGGCGAGCCCCGCCTTGATCAAGATCTGGGAAGCCTTGCTCTCAAAGCGCATCGTGCCCGTCGATCGGGAGATGGCCGATCTCGCCGGCGACCTGTTCAATCGCACGGGCCGGCGTTCACGATCGCTTCCAGACTGCCTGATCGCCGCCTGCGCGATGCGGTCTCGCGCCTCCTTGGCCACCCTGAACGGCGCGGACTTCGAGCCGCTACTGCCGTTTGGGCTGATGCTCGCATGAGCGCATCGGCAAGCCGGACTTCAGGCGTCGGCAAGACTCACACAGCGCTGCGACCTTTTGCGCGTCGCGGCGGCGCGCGTGCCCACCAGTTGCAGCCGGCGCCGGTGCGGACGCCGGTGCAGGCCACGCCCGAGTGCGGAGTGCTGCGAGCATTGTCCAGGGCGCCGTGGATTCGCCGACCAGGCTTCACCTGGGGCACGCATGAAGGGTTTCGCGACTACAGCTTTGGCGCGCGGGCAGGCCCGGAGATTGGCTTCCAGCATCTCGCGCATGAAATGGCCCATGCCATCGAATTGCTTGGGAATGCAGAGCTCGCGCGGCTGCACGCCAACGGATACGGATTGAGGGTGGCTCAGGTCGAAATTCTGGGACGAAGCTACGACAACCCAGAGACCATGCAGGCCACGGAGCGCGAGTGTCGTGTTGCAGGCATCCAGATGCACATCATGGAATCAGCCGGCCTGCGAGTCAGCTCGTTCATCGACGACTTCGCGGAGACCATGGTGCAATTCATGCCCGACTGGTTTGTGGGAGCGAAGCACTCCGAGGCCCGCAAGCACCAGCGGGAAGAACTGATCGTCAAATCCTACGGGAGCTGGGACAGGAATGCCGTCCGCGAGGCGTGGTCAGAGGTCTGCGCCCATATTCATCGTTGCGCGGGATAGCCCGTCGATCCCGGCCGCGGCCAAGGCCCCGACGCTCACCCGCCCAAGAGCTTCGCCATCACCGCCGAGCACCGCGCGCTCCTGATAGCGAATCTGTATAAGATAGGAGAAACAACACGCAGGTACCCTAGGCATGTCCGTCCAAGCGGCCGCCGACGCCTCGCCACTGCAACAGCCCGATGCGGCCTCAATACTCCGTCGGGCGCTATCAGCGCCTTCACCTGATATTGAAAGCCTGCGCTCGGCGTTACGCCGACTCCGGCTCGGAGACTTCTTCGAGCGCCCAGGTAACGGGGCGGATCCGGTACCGGCCTACCACCACCTCGGGCCTGGTGAACTTGGCGTGTCGCGCACCACGATGTCAGCGGCGGTCCTGCTGGTGCCCACGGCCGACCTGCCGGGCTCACTTTTCGCCGCTCACGTGGCGCTGCAACCGCGCCCAGGCCGCTTCAGCTACCACTACTGCGCCCCGCCACGCGCTTCTCAGAGCGCGGCAGTCTCGGAGCCGGTGGCGACCCGGGCCGCGCTGGCCACCATCATCAATCAGGCAGTGCGGGAAGCCACGACGGAGAGGAGGGGACAGGGTCACGATATTCCCAGCCATCCGCGAAGCGGCCCGTCCCTGGAGGCCGATGCGGCTCAGGCGTTCATGTTGAGCCTGCTTGTCGATTGCGGACACCAACCCGAAGCCGCGGCCGCGGCCGGCCGGGCCTATCGGACCCGGTGCTCGGCGCCGTCGGAATACATGCCGATCGGCAAGCTTGAACTGCACACGGCCATGATCGAGCAGGGTCCGCCGCCTCCCGAAAACGCATTGGCGCCGGAGCTGACGGCCGGCCTGGTGCGCCTGGTGCCGCAACTGTTTGCGGACTATGGGGTGATCGACCTCAGCCCGCTTGCCAGTCGACTGCAGGATGACCTCAAGGCCTACTGGCTGCCGCCCCTCGAGAACGACCCCGGCCGCAGCCCTTTGGTGCGCGTGCTGGCGAAAATGTACATGCACCAGCCGGACCTCGTAGGGGCCCGAGTCCTGATCAGGATGCCCGCTGAAGACGTCTGGGTGCAGTTCGATGGCGACGGCCGCGTCCGCGCCGCGGATCCAGTCCGGCGTCTGGCGCGCAGGTCCTCCGCAGGGATCGGCCCGTGATCGACGCGCTGCGCAGGGCCATGGACGATTCGGCGCCAGACGCCCAGTGCGTGCGTGAACTGCTCGGCAACACCACCGTCGGCCAGCTGGCGGCAGCGCATTCGACTTCCACCTGCGTCCACCCCGCCATCAGCGGGCTTGGCGCGCTGATGCTGCTGGAGGCTGGCAGTGCCGCGCTGCCGTCCAACGCGGTGTGGGCCGCGGCGCTCATTACCCCGGCTATCGACGGCTCTTTCGGCGCCGCGCGCACCATCCTGAAGTCCGTCCACGGGCATACCTCCAGCGTGCAGATTGAGCTCCCGATCGAGGCTTGGAAAGGTCTGCCGCCGGCCTCCCTTCGGGCGACGCTGATCACGCACCTGCGAAACAGGATCGAACTGTGGGCCAAAGGGTCTGACATCGGGATGGACATTCATCGAATGGACCCCACCGAAGGCCCGATTGGCACAGCCTGCCAGGCCTTTCATTACTGGGCACTGCGAGAAAGAGGCTTCAGTGGCCCGACCTCCGCTCACGCCACCCAGGTCTACGCGGCCGGAAGAAAGCTCGATAGATCGAAGGAGCCCATGCGCGTGCTCAGCCACCACGAGATTCTGGTGGCCATCTGCGGCGCCGACCGCCTGGCGCCTACCGAAGCCCTCTCGGGTCCCGTGACGGTTGCGCAGTCTAAATGCATGGCGCGCCCAGGCGAACTGTCGGCACCCTTCGAATACCAGAGCGAGATGGTGCCCCCCATTCCGCCAGCGGTACAGGCGTACTGGCTCGGTGGCGCGTCCGACGAAGATCTCGCCCGCAATCCGCTGATCCGCGTACTCGCGCTCGACGAGTGCCGACGACCCGACCGGACTGGAGCCTTTACAGTGCAGTTGCATGGGCGGCCTGTATTCCTCGAGGTCTCCGCCGCAGGTGATCCCACGATTCTGTCAGCGCCGCGGCGGGGGAGGGCATTGCCGTCCCAGGCGCCTCGCCGTTCGGCGCGGCTGGCTTGATGGGCGACGCGGCGCCCCGCCAGTCCGCCAGCTGCAACGCCATCTCCCCCAAACCCGTCACAGGGTTTGGGCACGGACTGCGGCCGCATCTGTCAGGCGAAACCGGGGCACCTGCAACGGGAATTTGGGCAGAGGCAGATGAAAGCCCATAATGATCCGGTGCGCTAATCAAGCCGTCCGACCACGAGTCACAGCATGTCCGCCGAGCAGGCCCTCAGCCAAGCGGTACCCGACAAGAAAACCCGAGCCGCCAGCGCTGCAGGGGCCATCCAAATCCTGCCCGATCTGGTGGGGGCCCTCCTGCACGGAAGCGAAAGTTCACGTCAGGCGGAATTGGCGCGGCTGGCCGATAAGCTCCGGCCACAATACCCGGCGGTCAGCAAGCGAATCGAGAGGATGATTCCGCGCACGATGACGCCCCTGACCACCCTGCCCACCGATCTGATCCGCGCCTTCGCGCCCAGGATCAACCTGGATCAGGTGGTCGCCGAGCCGTCGGTGAGAGCCTCGCTTGACTCGCTTGTGGTGGAACACAGCCGCGCAGAGGAACTCGCGAGATTCTCTCTGTCACCTCGCCACAAGATTCTGCTTGTGGGGCCGCCAGGAAACGGGAAAACCACCATCTCCGAAGCGCTGGCCACCGCCTTGCAGCTGCCCTACCTATGCGTCTCGTATGCAGGACTCGTCGACAGTCATTTGGGCGGGACGGGGCGCAATGCCGAGAAAATCTTCGCCTACGCGAACGCCTATCCCTGCCTGTTGTTTTTCGACGAGTTCGACAGCATTGCCAAAACACGCTCTGCCCAGGGAGACGTCGGTGAGGCTCGGCGCATCACCAATCAACTGATGCTGTTGATGGACCGACTCGCTCCGCACTGCGTATTCGTTGCGGCGACCAACGCTGGCGACTCGATTGACAGTGCACTCCTTCGCCGATTCGACATGACGATCCAGATCTCGGCTCCCGCCGCCGATCTGCGCCTCGAATGTGCGCGTCGCCAGCTGGCGACGGATTTGACGCCGGGTGCAAACCTCGGCGAGTACGCAGAACAAGTGGCAGCGCTTGGCCACGCCAGCCTCAGTGATGTCACGGAGCTTTGCCGGCGGATCCGCCGCGACTACGTGCTCAACCATGGAGCTGGAATCCAAGCACTGCTTGTGCCTGCGGTCAGCAAGGCATCACCCCACAATGATGGAGAATAAAATCATGCTTGAAACCATTCAGCTCCTGCTCTTCAAGTCCGGGATGTTGCCGCTCCAGGCTCTCGGCATCGTGCTCGTCTTCATTCTCTACCTGCGGTTGTTTTACATGGCGCTTTACGTGAAGACCGACATCGGCGCCCGTTTCATCATGCACGGCTTTGGGATCGGCGGCGCTGTCTTGATGGCCGCCGCGCTTGTGTATGTGATTCACAGCGCGCTTTATGAAGACATGTCCGCAACGGATCCCTCTGCAGTTATTGCGGCAGTGGATGATGCTCAAAGCGCCACCGATTGCGATGCTGCCCTTGCTGCGTTCGAAGACGACATCACCCGCTACCAGCGGGTTCGACCCTACGCGGTGAAGTCACTGGAGCGTGCCTTGAAGGAATGCCGCCAGGCCTATTGGCAGGCCAAGGAGAGCAGGGAGCTCGAGGAGAAGCTTCGGCAACTGTCTCCAGTCAGCCCGGCTGAACCCACGGCTCCTTAGCTCCTTCCGTGGATATGGCAATGAGGCGAACATTCCGAAACTGAGCGGCTACACAGCCATTCGGTCGGCGCCGGGCTCCATTGCCTGCGCGCCGACCCCAGACGCACAGGAGCGGCCGTCCGCGGCGCCGCCGCCGAACCGCTCCGAGCCAGCAGAAAGCAGCCCCGTTGCTCATCCTGCTCTGATAGTCTAACGCAGGCAGATAGCAAAACATGGCGCGTCCAGCTGAACCCTCGCGCCATCACCTGGGGATTGCAGATGCTGGATCAGTTGCAGAGAGAACTGGAGTCAGAGAGCCCTTCGCTCGAAAGGCTCGAGGCTGTGTTGTCCGCCCTCAAGCTGCGTGACATCGCGCCAATGAGCGAGACGAAGGAAAGGCCCCCTCCTGCCGATCACGACATGCCGGCTTGGCTTCGTGTGAACGCCTCCTTTGTGGCCCTCCCCCATGGCGCCAAGAGCGTTTCTGCTGTCTTGCTCCCGAACGCCGGCCCAACGCGGCGCTTGCTTCAAGCCGTGGTAGTCGGCCCCGAGGGGAGAGCCGTCAGCGCCGGGCTATACATCTTCAGCAGCGATCGCCCACCGCAACTCGTTACGGAAGTTCGCGCGCTGTTGCTCCCCCGACTGGTGAGCCTCGCGCGCGAGTCAGTGGAGGTCTTCGGATCGGAGGCCGCGCCAGATCACACCCGGGGGCCCGAGGACCGGTTGGCTCGCGACGCGTTTTTCATTGTCGAAGCGGCTCGCCTAGGATCGCCCATCCGGCACCTTACCGCCGCAGCGCGCGCCATGGCGCGCGTCTCGCCGTCCTCGGTTCCAAGCTGCACGTTCGACTTGCTGCGCGCGATGAGCGCGAGCACGGAGCCCGCACCGGTGGACGCGCTGTGTGAGGCGACATGCAAGGCGCTGGTTCGCGCCGTCACTTCGAATCTTGATCCCGCGGATCTGATGTCCGATCCCTATGGGCCCTGTACGCGCGCGGCGCGCGAGTTCTGGCTCCAAGAAGGCGGACCGGACCACCAGTCCAGTCCGTATATGAAGCTGAAGGCGCTTTCGGTCGCGCGCACCTGTCTGGGCCCCAAGACGGTTCCCGTCACCTTCCTCTCGCGAGAACTCGAGCTGTCAGTTCGTAGTGACGGCGCTTACGAGGTGGGGTGCGCGCCCCCGCGCATGAAAGCGCGCACCGCGGCCGCATGCCAGGCCACCGGGCCGCGCCAATCTCCGCGATGATCACTAGCCAAAACCTAGAGGTCATCGAGCGCGAGCTCGACGCCGTGGTACCAGACCAGGATCGCCTCGCTCACGCTCTTGTCGCGCTGACCATTGGCGAGCTGGCTGCGGCCATGGTTCCGCCGCGGATGATTCCCGCCAGCGTCGGGCGGCTGAGCGTGCTCCTCGAGTACGGGACCAGCATGGGGGATCTGCAAGACGGGCTCCGACGCGGCGCCGCACTGATCACCCCAATCGACGGGCGCCACATCCTCTTCCACGCGGTAGCCGAGCCCGTCGGGAGCCAGGCGAATTCGGCGTTGTGTCCTCATACGGTCCAAGCTCAGTCCGCCACGCTGATCAGGGCCGAGATCGTCGGCGCGGTCAGACAGACGCTTGGCTCCATGAGGCACGGGCCAGCGCGCGCCATGATGACGCATCCGCCGCTTCAGGGCAGCGGCCCACTAGGCACCGTGGCTCGTGGCTTCTGCCTACTGCAGGCGCTTCGCGCCGGGCTGCCAGGCGAGGCCGCCACCGCGGCGGTACGCGCATACCGCAATGCCGGAGACGTTCGCGCCCTCCCGCTGAACGCATACGAGCTGGTACGCGCCATGGCGCCCGTCGGCACTCCGGCGCCAGTCAACGCGCTGGAACTGCACGGGGCCAGCTGGGAGTGGCTCATTCCAGAGGTCGTCCGTCGGGGAGGGGATTTGGGGCTCTGGATTCCGCAATCAAACCATCCATTCTGGCTGCAGAATGCCCAGACAGATCCGGGCCAATGCCCCGCCGTCCGACTGTGGGCAAGTCTTGCCGCTCGAGAGCTGACCAAGCCCAGTGACCAAACGGTACAGGTCGGGTGGAGTCGCCTGAAGCTTCAGCTCTCGCCTGACGGCACCGTTCGCTCGGCCAGCGCCGTAGCGAAGGCCGCCCCCCTCGCACGGCGGGCGGTGTCGCCATGACGTCACAAATTGCCGAGGCGCTCGCCGAGTTGCTTGAGGGGCGCCCCAACGCCGACAAGATCGAGCGCGTCCTGTCGACCACCCGGGCTGGAGACCTCTGGGGGGACCCCGATGCTCCCCAGGGCATACCACTGCTCGCCGTGCCGCTACTCACCCCGATCGCTCTCGACGCACCCGGCCTTCCCGAAGGCAGCCGATACGCCGCAGCACTTCTGGAGCTAACAGCAGGGCTTGGACTGCCCAGGATCAGCGTCGGCGCCGCGCAGCCCGGTCAAGTGGTGACTGACGCGGTGATAGTCCCCATTCTCGCTTCGCGGAAGTTGACCCCCGTGAGCTTGCGGGCGCAGGTCCTGGACCAGATCGCTGCTGCGACAGAGCAGATGGCCGCCTATCCTGAATTCACGACCTGCGCCATCAAGCTCGGCCCTGAAACGCGGCCGCGTGACAGCGTGTCCCTTCTTTTTGGGGCGCTGCTGTCCCTTCGATCTGGCGCGGCCCCCGAATGCGTCGGCGCCGCTGCAAGGGCGATGTGCGTCTGCCACTTTGGCGACAGCTGCATGAGACCGGAGAAACTGGTCGAAATCATGGCCGCCGGCGATATCCCGCCGCCACCCCAAGCGCTGTCAGCGCTCTGGTCGCACGTCCACTATCTCCAAGTGAGCCTGTCAACAGACGATACGGACTATCGCTTCGGAGGCGATACCTTCCGCGTTCTCGATCCCCCTATCCAAGCGTACTGGACTCAGAACATCGGGATCGATTCCAAACGCAGCCCTTACATGCGGTTGGTGGCGCACATTCTTGGGGCCTGGAACCGCGGGGATGCGGTGGTCAAGATTGATGTCCCAAAAGGCGTCGCTGAATTTCAGATCAACGACCAGGGCGAGATTGAAGACTTGTCATTCGCGCCCCATGCGAGTGACTCGAATCCGGCTGCTCGCCAGCGGCCATTTCGCCACGGCAGCCATGCGAGGCGATAGCGACCCATGAGCACGCTGTTGGCAGAGTTGCGACAACACATCCGCGGGCCCCAGATCAACGCTGCGACCATCGAGGATCTGTTGCTGCGCGTGAAGATGGGCGACATCACCGACCGGGCCCAAGACAGTCTGTTGCAGGTACCGGTGGCCCACAGGCTCCAGGAGGGCATGCCGGGGCTACCGCCGGGCACGTCCCATGCCATGGCGGTCTTGGTGCCGCTCATGGAATCCCCCTCAGATCCTTACTCCATGCCGCAGGTGGTTGCCGCTGCCATCACCCCTCGAGGCGGAATGTCGGTAACGAACGTCTGCGAGCCCGAATTGGCCAGCCATCCCATGTCTCCCGTGGAGATGAGGGCCGAGGTACTGGATTTGATCAAGGTTGCGGTTCAGGGGTTATGCAGTATCGACGGGCAGTCGGTTCGGGAGGTTGGAATTTCACTGACGGAGGAGCAGTTCCGTGCATCTACCGTTCATCTCGCGCTGGCGGCTTGGCTGGCATTGAAAGCCGGCGACAGCCCGGAGTGCGCCGCCGCCGCTGTCCGAGCATACGAGGCCTGTGAATATGGCTTCTTGCCGATGAGTACCGAGCAACTGATCTGGACGCTCTCTGCGGGCCAGAGTCCCGCGCCGGCCCATGCACTTTCGGAGGTCCGCGCCTACCTGTTGCATTCAGCGGGCCCCGCCGCCATCACCGCTTCGCAGCCCCAGGAAAAACCCCTTTTCGGCTCGGAGTCATTCTGGTCCAGCCTGTCGAAGGAAGCACTCGCATACTGGAGCCAGCATTCGACGGAAGATCTCAGACAGAACCCACTGGCCAGAGCAATCAGTCAACTGCTGCATGCGGGCGGCGTACACGGCGTCAACATCACCCTGAGATTTCCAGACATCGATCGTCTGCTCGAAGTCGAACCGGACGGGGCCCTGCGACAGGCCCCACCGTGGGAGGCATCGAGGCCCTATCGCCGCCCCCATTTCCCGAGCGCCCGACGTCATCCATGAGCAAAGCGTCTCGACGACGTAAAGATGTCATGAGCCCTCAATCGGCACTCGCCCGCGGGGTGCTGTTTCTGCGCTCGATCGGACACACCGTGGAGTACGGCGATACCGCGGGTGGTTTTGTACAGGGCGTTCGTATCGAGGAGGGGAAGCTCATCATCGATAGCAGCACAAGAGTCTCCACGCTCCTGCACGAAGCCGGACACATCGCATGCATTCTTGGCCAGTATCGCCCCATGCTCGGCACAGGAACCGCCGGCTCCGACATCGATCAGCAGGTACAACGGTTCGCCACGGATGTCCTGGATCAGGCCAGTTCGCCCGACGACCCGCGTGTTAGAGCACTGATCCAGTGCTCTGACCCCGAGGCCACTGCGTGGGCATGGGCCGCCGGCCTTGCGGCGGGAATCCCGCCGGAGTTGATCATCCTGGACAACGAGTACGACGGCGAAGGGCGAGACATACGCATGATGCTGTCGATGCGCTGCTACTTTGGCATTAATGGCCTCGCACACGCCGGCATGACCACCAGGTCGAGGAGTGAAGCAGCGTGCTTTCCCAAGATGAAGCGCTGGATGCAGATTGACTAGGGTCGTGGCCCACATGCAGGAAAACAGCATGGCAGAGACAGTGCAGGCGATTGTTGATGAAATGGAACGACCGGTCCCGCGAGTTTCTGCGCTTCGCCATTGGCTCGCCAATATCCGCATTTCCCATCTCGCTCCCAATGCGCCCAGCGCAATGGGACAGCTGATGGCATTCGGGAACATCCAAGGGCCGCATCCGATGCTGCCTGCGAAGATTCCTCATGCGCATTTCCACCTCAACTTCAGGAGCTTCTCGGATCCATATCCGGGCACGGGCTATCTGGAAGCCACAGTCATCGCAGGGACGTCAGCGCAAGTGGCCCGCTACAGCGTCATGTGCCAAGGGGACGAGTCGCCGGCGCAGGTCCGGGCCCTCGCGCTGGTCGGCGTCGAAAGAGCGGTCGCATTGACCGCCCATGACTTCGGCCTGATCAACGTCAACGACTGCCCCCCTTCTGCTCGAGCCACGGTTCTGCGCGCTTGGAGATTGTGCTGCGCGGGCCACGATGGCGCGCCGGATGAGGCCCTGATCGCCGCTCAGTGCGCTGTGCTTGCGGCCGGCATCAAGCCTGGCAACACCATCCGGCATCTGAATGAGATCGCACTGACGGCCGCGATGGCCGTGAAGGGCACTCCCGCGCCGGTGGGCGCGCTGGGCGAAAACATGGTCCGGCACTTCAGTGAATTGGCCACAATCAATCCGACCGGAGGGCGCGCGGGACTTCTGAGAATGCCGACCAGCATCGAGACTGAGCCCCCCCGCGTTCGGGAAGCTGTCGACTATTGGACGCAGGATCCAACTGGCGACTTTCTCCAGTGCCCGCTGGTCCGAATTGCGGCAAAGCTGCAGCCCGGACGCAGACTGCGGGTGGCCGTCGCCGGCAGCATCTCGATCGTGCAGATCGACTCTGACTTCAGTTTCCACCTGGTAGGACGTACTGATGAGCCAAAACTCTCGACCGCAACCCCAAGGCCCGCTTCCCGGCAGTCCGGCAAAGGCCCTTGACGGTCAATCCGAGATTTGACCATTTAGCCGCCAGTGGGGTCAGATTGCCCGACCCGCGAACGTGCGGTCACCCTGCCGGACCGCAGCGTCCGCCCAGCCGATGACACCGAGGAGCAGAACAGATGATTACCACGCAACCATTCCTTCAGTGGATTCTGCAGCAGGCGCTGGATGGAACCCGCGCCCTCGATGTCGCAATGATCGGCGTGATCTTCGTTGCGTTTGTGGCCTCGGTGGGATTCAGGATCTTGCGGAAGTCGAGCCCAACGGACGCCAAAGGAGTGCTTCCGAGCGCAGATACCAGCATCGCGCTGATCTCGGGCCCAGTCCTTTTGGCCGCGATCGGGGGCCATATGGTAGAGCACAGCACGCATACGACCCCCGCTGGTACCAATGTCTCCGCGCTTCTCCCTGACCTGGTGGAGCCTGAGTCCTGCGGCATTGTCATCTCCGAAATTCGTCAAAGCGGGGTTGCCGATACATCCCAACTGTCCGAGGCCGGTCTGGAAATGATTGCCCGACGTGTTTCTGACCAGCTCGGGTACACCATCACAACCCGATCGCCCCTGCAGGGCCACCTCCAGGCTCGCGCCGAAACGGCGGCCCGTCTCATTGATGCGGAGCTGTCGGCGATTCGCGCAGGTGCGAGAAAGGGGATGGCATGCATGCGTGCCGATTCCCCGACCGGGCAGGCCTGAGCGAGCACCCTTCTGTCTCGCGCGGTGCGTGGCCCTCGCGCTCTTGCTGGCCGAGGGGCATGCGGCGGATCACGCACGCAGCGCCATCGATGTCATTGAAGCGGCGCTTGCAAGACCAGACGCTCGCGACCGGCGATCCCTGCAAGTGCCCTACCTGTCCGCACTCTCTGCGATAGCCGGTGCCGCGACTCCCGCGCCAGAGGCCGCGCTGACCCCTGCGATGCAAGGTGCACTTGCGCAGGTGGGGGAGCAGCCCGTGCGGGAGAGAGGGGGGACGCTGGATCTCTCGAAACTGATCGAAGCCGTGCCGAAGAAGCCGCATCCCTTCTGGCTGCATGACTTGTGGATTTGGCCCCTTGAAAACCCGTTGGTCCGACTCGCGCATGCGTTCGTCGCCCCCAGAGCGCGCACCTCGGGGATGCTGACGATTTACGCGCGGGGGCACGCGCGACAGCTACGCAGCACACAAGTCATAGCCCTGGGTTCGTTGACCGCCCTGAGGGATTACAACAGCCAAACGGCCCTCGCTGACCGCCGCCACCATCACGGTTTGGCAGGGTAGAACGCCGCGCATTCGAGGCGCCCGGGACAGCCAACAGCGCCGCCGCAACGTTGGTTTCACGGCATTCCGCAATAGGGTAGGGTATAGCCATACCCGAAGCATGCAGCCACCGATGAGCCCGCCTGCAGCAACTGATTCCGGCCCGCTGCCGCCTAGAGTGATGGCGCTGCACGAGGCTTATGCCGACCCCGGTACCTCCCAGGACGAGTTACTGGACGCACTGCTCCAGGTGCGCGTTTCGGATGTCGACCCCGCCGCCTTTCCTGCGCAAGCCAGTCTCCCGGCCACCTGCAAGCTCTCGGATGATGCGAATGGATCGCCCGGCGGCTTTGTCCACTTTGAAGACACCAGTTTCCACCAGGGACAACGACTGCAAATTCGGACTCAAGGGCTTTGGCTGACGGGCGTACGGTTCGCGGGAGGGCGCCGCTGGGGCGGCGGGTCAGGATCCTTCAGCATCTTGACAGCGCCGATGCCCATCGACGGGCCGGTGGCGGCGCGCGCGCATTTGCTGAATGAGGTCCGAAACCTCGAAGTGATGGCGTCGTCCGCCGCGCGCCCTAAGTTGACCGGCTCAGGACATCCCGAACTTGTTCCGAAGCCTCGGCGAATCCTGATTGAAGCCGCTGAACTGCACCTGCTTCGGTCTCTTGGACGCCAGCCCTCGGTCATCCGCGCCGCGCAGCGCGCATTGAGAAGCGAGGAGCACAAGGAAGTAGTGAGCAATCAGCTGCGTCTCCTCCCCCTTGGGCGAACGGAGCTGCTGCTGGCCATGACAGCGGCCGGCATAGCGCCCCCTGCGCGCGTCTGGGGCGCACAACTGGTCAGGGAGCTTGCAAAGGAGTACCCACGCGACTCTGGGGTTTTTAGCCATTCCCTCTGTTCGAATCCACAATGGGACGGCTCCAGCGTGGGATACGCACTCGATGCGCCGCGCGACCTGTCGAAGCTCGCGGCCATCCTCCCCAGCCATGCACGTTCATATTGGATGCCCGGCGAGTCAGTGCCGCTTCGCCAATGGCCGTTGGTCCAGGTGGCCCTGCTTTCTTCTGCACGAGCCCTTCAATATGCGTTCGCGGTCGGCTTTCGCGTTGAAGGGCGCACGATCGTGTTTGGCGTCGACAATAAAAGTGGCGTTCGGATCGATACCGTGCCAGTCGTAGGTGACACAGGATCACCGGCGACTTCCATCCAGAATGGCCCTCCCATCAGGTATGGCGTCCGCCCCCGAGCATGAGTCCATGAACCTTCGCCTCCGCGCGGTCCATCCGCTGGGACGCGGCGACAGACGCTCGCGAGGCGACACGCATCAGATCCGTGATCGTTTAGCCATCGGGGCAGCTGTCGGTGCGCTTGTTATGGCCGCCGCCTGTGGTTGGCGGCCTACAGGGGCCTACGAGCCCGGCGCGAATGCCGGCCTTGATTCGGAGCTGGCCAAGACCCTCCACGCCGCATTGCCGCATACCCAATGCGAGCAAAGCCGGCGAGCGCTCTCGAGCCTGATCATCCAGTCGGTGCGTGCCACCAACGCCGCCAGGGTGTCCGTCCGGGATCTGGAGACGAAGATGGATGAAGTGCGGCAGTGCGTCGCGCAGACCCGCGCGAATCGGCAACCGGCGACCAACGTCCCGCCTTGAGCACTCGTCCAATGAAGCAGGCATCACAATCCTCGAAACCAATCTCAGATCGCCACCGAGACCTCATCAAGGCCATCGGTCAAACATGCGCCCGTCCCGGCGTCACGGCCGAACACCTGGTTTCCGCCCTCGGCCGCGTGGCGGTCGGAGATCTCTACCCCCACGTTTCGCCCGCGTTGAAGTCGTTCCCAGCGGTATCGAGAGTGAGGGTCCCGTCCGGCACAGCGGACGAAATGCTCGTTCTGGCCGTGATGGATGAAGCCGGAGGGTGGAAAGTCGTCGCCGCCGCGCCCGGTCGGGGCCAGTGCTTTCTGTCTGCCGCCGCGGCCTCCGAGCCGGACCCTGATGAGATCGAAGAAGCGGCGGCATCGGGACTTGTTGCATTGCGAGCGCTGCTGACGGCCCGGCTCGTGGAGCTGTGATCCGAGTTGCCCCTTGCTGCGCAGGCGCCCTCTTATTTCGACAGCCGTTTCTCCATGACGGATGCCGAGAGGGCGCTGCACCATGCCATCGACATGGCGCTGCTTCTCTGGGTCGGACACGAGCATGCGCCGATCGTCACCGCGCAGAAGGTGTTGCGGGGCGTCAGGCTTGATGAAGATCACCGGTCGCGGCTGCCTGGCCGACTGTCGATGCTGGCCGCCTTGGCCACGTCGGAGCACTGCCCTTCAAGCCGGGCCACCAACGCGAGCTTTTGGCGCCAACTCGAGTACATCGCTTCAGAACCCACCGCAGGGCCTGGAGACGATGCGGCAGTCGATCTGGACGGCGCAGGATTGCTGAGGATGCTGCCTGTCGACGCTTATCCTTATTGGCTCGCGCATGCGGAGACAGATCCGGCCAATAACCCGTTGGTGCGGTTGGCAGCCACTGTTTGCGCGCGTCATATGAGCGTGTCGGAAGGGTCCAAAATACAGGTCTTGTTTAGGGGCCGCTCGACAGCGCTTGACCCGTGTCTCGACACGCCCCCGGGCAAGATGCCATCAGGCGCCGACACCCCGCCTCCAGTGCGTGCGCCCTGGGCGCGCGCCCCCAGGCCTCGATAGCGACCGAGCGCTCTCCGTTCGCTGTAGACGCTCGCGCCGGCGGCCGAGCAGAATGGGGCTCACATCCACTGTTTTCGGGAGAGGGGCCATGTCACAAGTCGTAGACCTGATTGCATTGCTGGTGAGCCAGAAGGGCGACAAATACGAATTCGGGGTAGAGGTCAGCGCGTCTGATTCGGATCCCAAGGCGTTCGACTGCGCTGAGCTGGTGGAGTGGGCATGCGGCCGATTGAAGATCAAGCCTGTCATGCCGGACGGATCCTGGATTCAGGCTTCGCACTGCAAGAAGCACGGTCTCATCATCTCGCCAGAAAAGGCGCTGGTCGTCCCGGGCGCTCTTTTGTTCCGTTTCTCGTCGAATCCATTCACGAAGAAGCGCCCCAAGAACGCACATGTGGCCGTGAGCCTTGGTAACGGCATGACGATCGAGGCCCGGGACAAGAAGCACGGCGTCGGCGTGTTCTCGGCGTCCAACCGTGGGTGGACGCATGGCGGCCTGATCCCCGGGGTCAATTACGTCAGCGGGTGATCGCGACAACGCCCTTGGCGGTCCTGTGAGCGCGCGCATCCGCCTGAAACCGCTGCGGCGGATTCCGCAACGAGACTGGGAGCAAGGCGATTGCGGCCTCGCCTGTGCGGCAATGCTGAGTCGCCAGCCTTATGGAGCAGCACTGGCCGCCTACCGGGGCTGCCGCTCACGACCCGAGGCCGGGCAAGCGCACCTCATCACTGGCTTTCGAGGGCTGCGCGGGGCCGGCGACTACCTGCGTGCACTTCCGCACTGAAGCTCAAGCCCCGGTCGGCACTTGCGTAAGAAATATCGATAGACTATTGTCAGCCACAAAGTACAGCCTCTTATTGCGGAGCTGGGTTATGGCAAAGGGTGCGGCGGTGTCGCCTGCGGTCTCGCTGATGGAGGCGCTGGTGGCGGGAGAGCCCAGGACGCTGGGCGATCGCGAGCGAATTCAGGCTCGCTGCGGCCTCCTGAGGCTCGTCATTCAAAGCGGCATCGAGTTCTGGCTCGATGATCTCCGACGGGAGGGCCTGGGCCGGCTAGAGATGGATCGTTGTGTCGGCGTCTTCCGCGGCGCGGACATGCACCTTTACTCGCTGGCCTGCCAAAGCAACAGCACCTACGCACTGGCGTTTGAGCGCCATGAGAAAATGGACCCCTGGGCATGTCACAGCCTGCGTTCGGTGCAGGGGGGGCTCTCAACCGGCAGAGTGCATCCCCGTGCCGAAGTCGTCGACATGGCGACGACGGACGTTGACGACACGATTCTGGAATCCACCTCGGACGGCCATCCCGTCTGGCATTGCACCTCCATGTGCCGGGACACCATTGTGCTTGTGCGGTATCGGGCGGGGGAGCGGTTTCATGGAGAACAGCCGGCGCGACGCAAGTCCATGAAGCGCGAGGAGTGGGCAAGACTGCAGGCATCCCAGCAAGACTCCGTCCGCGACCTTTCGTTGCCGTCCCTCACTCGGCGCGAAGCAGGGCGTCGGCCGGCGGTCTCCGGATCTGCGGCCGTAAACCTCCTGGAAGTGGGGTTGTGGGCGCTTGGCCGTCAGTCACGGCCCACTGATCGCGCCGCGTTCATGTCCAAGCTGATGAAACTCGCCATCGACCTGCGCCTGGAGTTCCGTCGCGACGACGGGCCGCGTCTGATCTCGATTGCCGCGCGCGTTGGATCTGGCTGCAACCTCCTCAGCAGCTCATCGTATGCGCGCGCCTGCGCGGTTGGAGGGACCTACTGCTCGATGTGGGAGTCTGCCTTCGGGCGCCCAGCCTGGAAGTGGAAAGGGCAGCGGACTGACAACGCACGTCAGCGGTCTGACCGCGTGGGGGTAGGCGCCGTCTTGGTATGGACTCAGTCAGCGGCCCCGGATCGATCAGCGCCGGCGTGTCGGGACTTGGCCGAGTGCATCGAACTGTCGGCGACGCACATCAAACTGCTCGTGAGGTCCCGCAAACGGGGAAGCGAGCTCCTGTGCCTGGATAGAAAGCAATGGGCCGAGCAGCAGGATCTGATGGACAAGACCGGCAAGGCGTATCGCCTTGCAGCCTGACCAGGCGGGACCATTCCACCGGGATGGTCTATAGGGTAACGTAGCGCCATAGGCAAACCGCTGCCGTCAGCCAATGCCCCACGCGAGTGCATGTATCTGCCGCCCGGCCTGCTGGGTGGCACCTGCCGGCACCGTTATCCCTCGATGCTTCGGAGCGCGCCGGCTATGTCGATCGATTTGAGACTGGACGATCTGCATCGCCGACTGCAGGAGGGCGATCCTTTCGACCTCGAAGCGCTGCTGGCAACACTGACAGCCATCATGCTCGGCGAGTGTGCATCTTCAGTGCCCCCGGCATTGCGGGGGATGCCAGCGGTTCATCGCCTGGCGCCACCACTGCTGCCGGCCAGCGCTCGTCTCGGTCTCAGCCGGTTGTCACTCGCTCAAGATGGCCGCTCTGTCGACGTGGCAACCGCCATCGCGTTTGCGGATGGAGTCGTTATCTATGGATCAAGCGAAACTTCGATCGCAACGCACAACGTCAGCGCAGTGGATGCAAGAGCTGCGATCTTCGCCGCGGCCAGCAGATCGTTGGCTCGGCCAGACCCGACGGGTCGCGTTGCGGCTTTCGTGCCCAGTCATCCCCACTTCAAGGTCAGTTATGTCGCCACCCAGGTGGAAAGCGCGACGAATTTCGCGATCCTCGCTGCGTCTGGGTATTCGCGGGCCGCAGTGCGCGCAGCTCAGCGATCGTTGGATACGTCGCATCGAGGAGCGAAAGGCGCCGATGGCGGCCGCTTAAGGCATCCGAACATCGGCCAGCTTGCGGCCATGTCCTTTTCTGGGGCCTGTGCACCCAAGAAGTCCATGAACCTTGCGTTTGCGCACGCACTGACTTACGCGACGAGCACCGTCGCAAACTTTGGACACCCCGCCGCGATGGATGCGGAGGGAAAGCCAGTCGCTGGGTTGGCTTTGGCACAGCGACTTCGAATGGGCCACTCAACGCTCGTCGATTTCGATGCCACGGCAAGTCAAGCGCCACCAGGCTCCCAAACCTTTTGGCTAGGCGGCCACAGCGAAGACGCTGCTCGAGCGCCTGTTGTTCGACTGTTCGCAGACCTGGTCAATGGGATAAACCCAGATGGCATCCAGTTCGACGCGACCCTCAGAGGACGGCGAATGATCATCCATGTTGAAAACAACCTGGCGGTATCGACCCCCATGCTGCTGCACGTTCAGGATTGTCCGAATCAAGCAACCATCGCGTCGAGGCGCGCGGCGCCACGGCCGGCACTGTCGCCATGAGCTCAGCGCAGGGGCAGTGCGCAGAGGAAAGGACGCCGTCCTCGCCCAGTGCCGCGCTGGCCGAGCTACTAAACGCCTATGACGCGCCCGATCCCTCGGTGTCAGCCCTGCTGCGGGCCATTTCGAGGATCAAGCTCGGCGACATTCAGCCGGCGCTCCCGCCCGGCGTTCGCGAGATCGGCGTCCTACACTCGATGACGGTGCCCGCGGGCCCGACAGGCGCTCAAACGATGCGCGTTGATCAGATCTTCAAATGCTTGCCGGAAAAGCGCTGTACCGCAAGAAACTGGGAGAATTGGCTCAGCGATCTCTCAGCCCGAGGCTTTGGTGTTGATGAGGCAGGGCATTGGCGCGAGCGCGAAGGCGTCATCGCCCACGGGGTCTCGGGCGCAAAGACAGCTCTTGATATCCGAGCCAACCTGTCCGACCGCTTGACCCGGAATGCCATGGCCCTGGGGCGGGGCGATGAAGACGCCTTCCATCGCGAGAACTCGCGCGACCCGATCGAGGCGGCGATCAGCAACGCATTCGATCTGGCGGCACTCCTGAGAATCGGCCACTCTCCGGCCGCGGCGAGAGCCGCGGTCCAATCCGCACCCGCGCAGTGGCGAGGGACCGATGTCGTGTCGATCATCGCGCCGCTGTCCAGGCTGGGGGTCCTCGACATTCTTGCTCGCTGCGGTCCCGACCTGCCGCCGCCGGGCGCCTGGAGTCCGGAACTGGCCGTGAGCATCACGCGAACCCTGTCTTATGTCGGGGGCAGTGATCCGCGGGAAGCCGAGACGCTTCTGGTGAGCGCCGCCAACTTGTCCCAATTTGCGCCGGACGCCGCTGGTCCATTCTGGCTGCAGCATCTGCCATCGCGCCCTGGCAGCAATCCATTGGTGCGCATCGTCCGCGAGGCATTGGCGAAGAAGTTCCCCGTCGGATGGGAGTTCACGCCTCGGTACGATCATTCCTTCAACCTTATCCGCTTCGTCGTCAGCAGGGAGGCCTCACGCCCGCGCCCCCGCATCAAAGCGAGCGCTCTGCGATGAACGCTCTGATTGAAGAGCTCGTTCAGTTGATGCGCCCGTCACGACTGGACATGATCGCGAAAGCTAAGGTGCTCGGTCGCATATCGATCGAGGATCTGCACTTCCCGAAGCGCCCGCCGCATTGCCATCCATCCGGTGCTTGCAACGCATTCAGGGAGTGCCGCCGTCGAGCGCCGCGTTCATGCAGAGAAGGCGCGCGTTGCGGCAACGCCTGCTGTCCAGGCAGCCGAAGGAGCTGAGGCATCTGAGGGCGCGCATTCGGACCGCGCTCATCCCTGTGAACTTCATCCAGACCCGGCTTGTCGTGATGCCGTCCGCGAGATCGACTCTGCCATTGACGCTCGGCGATGAGGAGGGGCGCTTTTAGCGGCGCACGTCCTGATCAAGCGACGGCCGCTTGTTCGTAATATCCTAACGCCATCAGATAGAAAAATGGCGGTCAGTTCCAGAATGAATCCACAGTTATCACTGGAAGCGGCGCTCGAAAATGAGTTTGCCCGTCTCGATGCCACAGCCGAGTCCCTGTTCGGGGCTCTTGGTGAGATTCGCCTCGGCCAGATCTGGTCTGACCTTCCTGAGGCCCTCGCTGCTTTGCCGGTGCTGTGTCGCGGGTCTGCCCAGGTGCCGGGGCTGAGCGACAAGAGCCCTTTCTCAGCATGCCTGTTCTATAAACCCAAGTCTGCCCCCATCGCGCTCGAAGTATTTGCTGTTGCCGTCACCCCCAAGGGCAGCCTTCGCGTTGGAACCAGTGGCGCAGGACATGATGAAGTTGAGGGGCTGAGCTTCACCGACGCCAGGGCGCTGGCCGTCCGAATGGTTGAAGATGCTGCCGACAAGCTGCAGAACGCGCCGATGATTGAGAGTGAGCGGTTCTGGATCGACGGGGCCCAGGAAGCAGTGGCCCGAGTGTTCCTCCTCGCTACCACGCTATCGCTAGGTTGCCCGCTGCCGGCCGCCAGGGCAGCGGTCAAAGAGATTTGCCTCAGGCGCGCAACCGCGGGCTCCAATATTCATGCCTCGTCCCCCGCGATGGCCTATGCGATGTCCGTCGACGGCAATCCAGCACCGCGCTTCTCCTTGTTGTACATGGAGCCGGTTCCCGAACTCCGTAAGGCGCTCTCCCGGTACGGCCGAGATCCGTCCTTGTCCGCGCCCATCACTCGAAACGACGTGCTCATGACGGCTGAGTATCTGACCGGCCTGATGTCCCGACCCACGGCGGGCGATCCTGGAGGGGGGCCCTGGCGGTATTGGGTAGGCTCAGAGTCCACTGATCCATCGCGCAGCCCGTTTGTTCGGCTCATTGCAGCCGCTACGGCCGAACACCACATGCGCGACATGGTCGTTACGGTTCTTCATGAAGGAAAGCAGTTTGATCTCCCGGTCCCGGCCAACACGATCGCGGGCTCCGGCAATCATTATCCTCGGCTCGTCGCCTCCCCAAAACCCGCGCGTGCGCGGGCCCTAAATCCCTGAGCGATCGCCAGCATAGGCGGATAGGCCAAACAGAAAGCTAGCCGAGGCATAGATGCTCGGCCGGTGCCCGGCTGGGTGACTTGATGCTGCCGCTCGCCCGCGCCAAGCTCTCACTGAAGGTTTCAAGCTCGCCGCAGGGTCGCTCCATGATGCGGCCCCGTCTCCCGCAGTCGTCCACGCCCCAGCACGAAAACGAATGACCACCTGGTACGCCAAAGCACAGTCACGAATGAAGGAACTCGGGCGGACTCATGACGAGCTGGCCAGCCATCTACGACTGACCCGAAGCGCCGTTGGCCACTACTTAAATGGCAGGCGTGAGCCATGCATCGACGACCTCAGGATCATTGCCAAAGTCTTGAACTGGACGATCGACGAACTGATCGGCGATGGCCCCCAAGCCGCGAGGAGGGTGCCAGTTGCAGGTACTGCGCACCCGTCTTCGGATGGAATCTGGACCGACCTGGCGACCTCCAAGAGCGAAGGGTCTCTCGTGCTGCCATCATCAGGCGACGGCGTTTATGCAGTCCGCGTCGTCGGCGACTGCTTTGCTCCGGTCATCCGCAGCGGCTGGTTCCTCCTGGTCGAGCCGCATCGAGATCCCGTAGGGGGTGAGTACATCCTCGTGAAGACGACGGCGGGGCTGAGCATGGTTAGAGAGCTGCTTTTCACGACTGGCGAACTCATTACGCTTTCCAGCGTGGTCCCCGAGAAAGGACGGCAGACCCTGCATGCAGATGAGTGTGAATACATGCACTACGCGGGGATGGTCGTGCCTCCCAGCAAGTGGTCACTGAATCAGTAACTCAGCATGATGCGCCAGCGACCGCACTCTGCCCCCAAGCACCTGGCGGCCCCATGAATCTGCACTGGGCTCTGGTACTGCCACTTGCGCTCGCTGCTACAGCGTGCGCTACCCCGGCCGGCAAGTTGACCGATGCCGATTTTGAGACGAGGGCGATCACTTTCGACGAGCAGCCGGCCGTGATAGTTGCAAACCTGTACGACAGCTTGCGCTCCTGCCCTCAGCATGGGGTTGTGGAGTGCGCGCCGCAGCGGCCTGACGGATCAACTCAATGCGACGTGTATTCCCAGAGCGGGTTGCCTGGGGTGCCGAGATCAGATCTGGTGATCGGCCGCTTCAGGGTGCTTCCCGGGGAGCGGGCCGGATCCCGACTCATCATCCAGGCTGCCAACTGGACGGGTCGGCGCTCCTCGCGGCTTGCAAATTGGGAACGAATGGCCAGTACTGGCGCCTGTAACTGAGAGCTCGCGCTCTTTATCGCCTCAACCAGCGGGCTCACCGGCCCTGCTGCCAGGAGACAGCTTCGCAGGAAAAATCCCGCTAGACCTCGCCGTATCACGCAGCAGCCGCCGCGGTGACATCGTAGGTCTCGCAATGGGCCCCATAGTCGATCGCCGACCAGTCCGGGCGCTTCCAAGTCGGCAGCCCGGAGGGCGTCAGCGTACCGGCTGCGATGTTGGCTTGTAGCGCGCGCCGATACCACCCAGCCCGCAGCGGGCGGCGCCAGTGGTTCACCTCACACATCTTCCTCGACCCAATCCACAACTCCGGCAGCATCGTGATCGAGGTCCACTCATTGTCGAAGTATCGCGAGGCCGGAACGCCGCCGGCGCGCAGCACGCCGACACCCCAGGGCATCATCAGCTGCTCCGGAACATCCATCCGATGTTCCTGGGTCCAGAAGAGGATGTGCTCCAGCTCGTGGAGCGCGTAGGCGAAGCCTGCAGGGTGCCCAACCATTCCAGGCGATAGCCAGACCGCCGGCGAAGGATCGATGCTCACAGCCGAGACCAGCGGCATGTCATGCCAATAGCGGCGCGTAGGCTTCTTCTCGCTTACATACAGCGTAACTTCGAGATGCAGAAACGCGTTCAGCACCGCAGCCATGCAGCGCTCGCCCGTGCTGTGAGGCTGTCGCGCGCCCGTCGCTCGGGAAAGAAGGTTCATGCCAGCTGTTGGTCTCGCTGCATCAACCTGCCTGCCCAACCGCCGCGGGGGTCCAGCCTGTGCGAAAAAGTTGCGATTCCAGCCAGGCGACGTATGACTGTTCATTCGCGGCGCGAAGGTATGTGGAATACGCTTCGGCCTGAGACGGCTCCAGCATCACAAAGTATTCAGAGGCCTGGTCGGTCCAGTTCATCCAAATCGACTCGATGTGGTCCTTTGGATAGCGGCCGGCCTGCTTACCGGTCAGGGTGGCATTCCCGAACTTGTCGTAATAGTTCGGCAATGCCAACTGGTCATTGTGCTGATCGTAGGGCTGCAGGTTGATCTGGACCCTGGCCACTCCGTCGCCCTCATCGATCACGCTCACGATGCGCCCCCGCATCCCGGGTTCAGCGTAACTCTCCTGATCCCGGACGGCTTTCGTGAGCTCGATGTCAAACTGTTTTCCGGCGCGCACCTCGGCGGCGAGATCTTTGATGGCCATCATGTCGCGCTCTCCATGCCAGATGAGTTGTTATGGCCTTCGCTCCGGCGGCGGGAGCTGCCGCAGATAAAGGCATCGCTCATGGTCGCGGCCTCGACCTGGATGACGGCGAAGACGCATTCAGTGCGCCGATGGCCGCCTGTCCGTACCTCTCCGCCGCAGACAAAAACCGCTGAACCATTGCATCGGACTCCAGGGCGGCGCTGATCTTGCTGTCGACAAATCGACTCATCTCGCCCCGAAATGCCGCCTTCACATCCGCGCCCTGCAGGCTGAGCAGTCGCTCCTCCAGCCGGCTCAGGAATGCGTGGCGGGCAATCCCATAGTCGCCCAGCTTTGCGGAAACCAGATCAGGCCTGAGCTGTACGTTCTGGTCCGCCAAGAATTTCAGATCCCAGAGGTCACGGTGCTTGATGAACGGGCGTCCAGCCAGGGCCACCACCTTGTCCGCCAGGATCTCCTCCTTGCTCTCTCCGACGATGACCATCGACCGCAGTGGCCCCGGCAGATGGTCGTAGTTGGCGCCCACCGAGAGCAGGTCAGGATCGCGCGAGGGCACGCTGGCGATCTCGACGTTGATCACCTGCTTTTGCGGAAGGCTGGGATCGGGCTGCGGGACCTGGATCCTGATCGTGAATCGATCGACGCTCACGGCCTCGCCGGGCGACCGCTTGGCCTTCATGTCCAGCGTGAGTCCGTACGCGCCCAGAATCCGCTCCTGCAGCAGGTTGAGGAACGGATCCACGGAGGCAGGAGTGAAGTCCGCTCCGCCGGCAAAGTCGAGGTCCTCTGAATACCGGGTTCCCTGATGGCAGAGCCGCAGGCAGGTGCCGCCCTGGAAGACGAGATTTCGCGCGGCGCCCGATTCGACCAGGGCGTACAGGACCTCGTAGTGCAAGATCTCCTTGATGATCGTGCCGGCCGGCGCCGCGCGCTCCGCGGCGTAGCGCAGCGCAAGTGCCGTCAGGTTCGCGGCAGTCCGGGGAGCGTGTGAGACGGGAGGGATCATGATCAGGCCGCCATCTGCAGCAGGTCGCGGGCCCGGCGATGCCGGGTGTAATCGGCCAGGGCGCGATCGCGGTCAGCGACATACACACCGGTGCTGATGTCCAGGGACAAGCCTTTCATCAGCTTCGGTCCGGTCAGGCGCGTGCGCACGAATTCGATGGTGCCGTAGGGGGTCTCAATCACCGCGGATCGCCCCTCGGACGCGACGACCAAGCGTCCCGGCAGCTGGCTCAGGTCATCCGTCCCACCGAGCACCGTCTCCAGACTTAGGTAGTTCATGGCCCAGGGCCGGATGTAGGGCACCAGCGCGACCAGCGTGTTGGCGGGCATCGATCGGGCGCGCCGGTTCACGTACAGGCCGCGGCACACCTGGCGCAGCACGATGTCCTCTTTGGCGCGCAGGCACAGCGACTTGCGAAAGCTCCCCAGGGTCTCTGCAGGAAACAGCAGCCGCAGCTGCTCAAAGGTGAACGCCCACCGCCCCTGGGCATCCAGCCGGTCCAGCACCTTGAGTAGCCCCTGGTTGGTCACTGCTCGCTCCATTACCGATAGCGGTAACTATACGCGCAAAAATCCTGTAGCGCAAGCGTTATAGCTCGGGTAGTTACCAGAGGTGGTAATCAAGCGGTCGAAACGGGGGCGGCTCGCACCCCCCCGCAAACGGGCGCGGCGCCGGCTACCGCCGGTACGCTCTTACCGGAAACCGACACGAGGCAAGTAGATGCGCCCGTCAACCTTCTTTTTTGCGCTTTTGGCTCTTGCTTTAGCGACTTGGGCCCTGGCCCGGGGGCTCGCGCCTCTCTCGGCCACCCTCGACTTCGTACGGGATCCGCCGGGAAGGGAAAAATCGCTCCGAGCGTGCAGCCGGGAAGAGCTCCGAGATAAGACGCCGCGGCCGGACTGCGTCTGAGCCTCGGCGGCCGGGATTCAGCCCACTGAGGGGGGCGGCGCCAGCTGGAGGCAAGAGCGCACCGCGCCGACCCCAGCGGCGATTGCCGGGGGTGCTGGACAGGGAGGGGTCGAGAACGTCGATAAGGGGGGCATCCGCATCCTCATGATTTCCCCCGGTTCGAATTTGGACAGGCCGCCGGCATATCGCCGGCCGTCCAGGACGCTGATATTGGCATTCAGCCACCTTGCGATGCCGAGCAGAAGTCCCGCCTCGATCGGGACTCGAGGGTACAGGCCGTGCGCGATATTGATGTGGGGCACCGCCGCGGCGTTGACGGTGAACTGCGGAGGGCGCCGCGCCATGTAAGTGCAGAGGATGGCCGCCGGCTCCGGCAGCCCAACCGACCACCAGGCCTTGCGATGTTGGGCGATGTACCCCCCGTCAACGCCGCGCTGGCGGGCCCACCGGAGGAACGCCTCCACCTGAGACAGCGACTCGCCCGTGAAAACGCCGAGGTCCAGGGGCAGGTCGATCACCTGCCTCAGTCCCTGGGCATTGGCGAGGATCTCGCCAGCCTGGATCAGGTCCCGGGCGCGGGTCACGCACGGCTTCAGCGCCGACGGCGGCAGGGCGGGCTGCCCGGACTTATCAGCGATCCAGACAGCATTTGCCCCTGTGACTTGACCCCTTCGGACCCGGAAGACGTCGCCGACCTCGATTTCACCACCGGCGGAGCGCGCGCCGGTGCGCACAATGTTTGACCATTTTCGCTCCGCCTGCACTTGCTCTCGCGATACTTCGACCCCGCTGGCGAGTTCGCACAGCTGGTCCATTTCCGTGATGGCGCGAAAACGGATCATGGAAGGCCGCGCGCCGATGGTGAAGCACGTCACGGTGGCGGTCGTGGCAGTGCCGTCGAACACCGACAGGGTGGGGTCGATGACATGGATGTCGGTCACGCCCATGGCCTCGAGCAACAGGCGCTTGAGTGCGTCGCCGTAGACCACGTCCATCCATTCGGATGACGTGACGAAGGCGCCATAGTCGCCCGGTCGGGCCATCAGCTGCGTCTGGAGGAAGAAATGCAGGTGCAGGCCCGCACGCGTGCTGGCGTCGATGCCCAGGCGCGCGAAGGTCTCTGCATACCAGGCCTTCCAGTGCCCCGGGATGTGGTGGTGGCGGACATATGGCGGATTCCCGACGTAGCAGTCTGGGCCCTCAGAATCCCCGAAGTCGCTGCGCCGATAGTCGCGCAGGTTGATGTTCGCGCGGTCAAGCCAGCCGCGAACGGACAGGTTGGCTCGCAACATGAGGGTCGCCAGCGGATCAATGTCCACCGAGACCAGCCGTGCGGCTGGGAACGCTGCCGCGGCGGCAAGCAGGAATCGGCCGCTCCCAGTCCCCGGATCAATGATCCGGGTCGGCTCGGGCCGGCCCTTCAGCCAGCCGATCATCGATCGGACCAATTCCGGGGGTGTGTAGACCGCCCCGACGATCCGCCGGACCGGAGCCGCTCGCACGCGCTGAAAGACATCACCGAGGGGGTCGCCTCCGGCCAAGATTGCCCGCCGGGCGGCATCGACAAGCGTCGGTTCGCTCGCTGGCGGCCGCGTCATCAGCAAGGCGCGCTCGCCGGGGGTGAGGACCGAGGTCGGATCAATTAGGGCCGCGCAAACCGCAACGATCCCCGCTTCGTCCGTCAAAGCCAACAGGGGATTCGCCTGCGCAATGTCCGCATCTGCGATGCGGCGCTCGCGGTCCGCGCCCCGGCTGGGGCGGTAGGTATCAATGACCGGCACCGACATTGATGACAGGCTGCGTTGACGAGCCGCTGAGCAGCACACACATCAGGTTGTTGGCCATCATCGCCCGCTTGTCGCCAGGAATGCGCTCGGCACCCGGCGAGTCGCCGTCAGCAAGCTTGGTCAAGGCGTCCTTGACGATGTCAGCAACTCCTTCAGCAAGCCTTCGTCGCGCAGAGATCATGGCCTCGGCCTGCTGGCGCATCAGCATGATGCTGGCGATCTCGGGGGCATAGGACAACTTGCTCAGCCGCGCATCCAGGATCTCGACGCCGGCAATGCTCACGGCCTCGGCGATGGCAGCCTGCAGCGTCTCCGCAACGGCAGACTGATTGTTCCGCAGCGTCAGCACCTCCTCGGCCGGCTCATGCCCATTTGCTCCCCGATCCTCGAAGTTCTCATAGGGGTACATCATCACCACGGTGCGCAGCGCGCCCTCAGCCTGTGTCTTGACGAACGCATCCACGGAGGCAACATCAAGCACCGAAGAGGCCGGTCGATTGACGCGCCAAACGATGACGGCGGCAGCGTTGATTGGATTCCCTGCCTTCTCGTTGACCTTCAACTCCTCGGTCTCGAGTGTCTGAGCGCGCGTGTCGACGGTTTCGCTCGAGTACCAGAACGGTACGTAGTAAAACCCGGCCTCGCGAAGCGTGCCCTGATAGACGCCAAGAAAAATGAAGACGCGCGAGTGGTTCGGCGGGTTGATGGTCAGGCCCGTCAACATCCACAGCTGAACCAAGACAGCACCCGCACAGATGGCCACCGGGCCCGGCAACGGGTTGCTCATCAGCTTCACTGCGAACTTGTAGTCGACCCACGCCATGACCACAAAGATCCCGATCGCCAGCCACCCGCTGAAGTGGGCTACGTCCCTATCCAGCGTGTTCTGCATCTTCATTGTCGGTTCCCAGTCGAATCCAGGCGACATCCTAGCCGCCTCGCCTGAAAAGGCCAAAAACCAATCATTCGCTATTCAATGCCCGGAGGTAGACGGGCCACCGGCGCCTCCGGCGCCCCGTCCTGCTCGCTTAGCGTCGAGACCGTAGCCACTCTCTGCACAGGGACACGAACCCGGAGAATTGATCTGCGTCATCCCGGTCCAAAACCTCTCGCACCCACAGATGCACCTCCGCCCGACTCGCAGCGGGTGCAGCGGATGATCCCGCTGTCGCCTCTGCTTTCAGTCGCATCGCGAGTTGCTCGATCAGGTCAGACGGTGGCGTCACGTGCAGCCACTCCAGCTTCTCGTTGGAGTATCGGATCCTCCCGAAATCCTTCAAGCCAGCTTCATCTGAAGGCGCGATGCATTCTTCGCCCTGGTTGCGTGCATTGCTCACATACCGGCCGACGGGGGTGAGACTCAGGTGGTGCAGGGAGCGCTCGGCCAGCATCTGCGCGATGAGCGCGCGGTCGGTCATTGCCGGATTTATCCACTCGCGCCATGCCGATGGTTCCAGCACGATTGGCGTGCGCTCGTGGATCTCCGCAAGATCCTGCTGCGCCCCTGCAGTCAGGATCGCGCAGGACGCAACGCCCAGGCCCTCATGCCACGACCACAGCCCCGCAAACATGATTTGCTCACCACTGTTCAGCCGGATGAGATGCGGATACTTCTCGGGCTTGGCTCTATTGCCCTGCACCGACAGCCATTCGTACCACCCGCTCGCGGGGATCAGACAGCGAGCATTCCGGTAGGCGCTCCTCCACATGTTGGATGTGCCGGCCGTCTCAGAGCGTGCGTTGGTGGTCCAGGTCGGCATCTTGGGCTGGTTCCAGTAGTGGGGGATGAAGCCCCAACGCGCCTCACGCACCACCGGCTCACCGCCGTCGCCGCTGATGACGATTGGCACCAACTGGGTGGGCGCGATGTTGTATCGGGCCGGGGAGGCCGACAGCGCATGGCTTACAACCTGGCCAAGATGGACCGCCGCATTGGCCCATGCGCGCTCGTCCGGCAGGATGTTGTATCGACCGCACATGGACAGCTCCTGAAGGAAACAGCAGCAATACTGGACAGGTGATCACAGTTACATGTCACCCAACACAAATGACAAGCCCGATGGGCCACTTTGATATCCTACGACGATAGGCGAGCCGATCAGGCGCGGTGACCAGCGGCCCAGGCAGACAAAATGGAGACAGGGAGCGCAGATGTCCAACATCGTAGTCAATGCAAGCGGCCGGTTGCTGCCGGGCCACACTTCTGCCGAATCGCTCGCTGCGCTCAGAACCCTTTTCCCCAGCGGCACCCCGACTCAACTCGCCCGGTTTGTCAGCGGTCAGTCCTTTGCTGTCACAACGGTCTCTACCCCCGCCGAGGCGAAGAAGATCCTCGACGCGTTGCGGCTGGCCGGCATTGAATGCTCCGTGGCCCAGGCCCCTTTAGGGATCGAGCTCCAAGAGGAGCAGGTCCCACTCCCCCTGCCTTCCGACGCCTCAATTGCTGACCCGCTTCCTGCCCCCGAGGGCGCCGCGCCCGAGCCCAGCAGCCACGAAGCGGCCGCGCCTGGTAGCTGGGCGGGTGAAGTGTTTCTGTGGGCCTGCTTCGTCCTCCTTGGAACCATGGGCGCCATCACTCTGGCCACCAACCTTTGGGGCGGGCTGCTCACTGGTCTTGCGGCCGCACTCGTGACGCCCCCAATTCGCGGTCAGCTCGCTGAGTACCGGCTGAAGCCGTCCGGGGTCGTTACGTTTATGCTGGTGTTCGCTCTGGTGGTGGCCGCGTCATTTACGGGCTCCTCCACAGAGACCAATGCCGACCCCGCGGACCCTGCGGCCGCGGCCGAGGCCCAAAAAGCAGAGCGCTACAAGCGAGATGCAGAGCTGAGAGCGGCTTTCGAAAAGGATCCGGCGACAACCCTCGCCGCTGTGAACGCATTGCTGGAGCAGGGGCAATACGCCCAAGCCTTGGCGCAGACGGCCCCGCTGTCCAAGGTGGGTCATGCCGAACTGGATGCCTTGCGCGCCCGAGCCCGTGAACAGGTACGCCGGCAGGCGGCCGAGGCCGAAGTGGCGCGCATACGAGCCAAGATTGCCGCAGGCGCGGCGGATCCCGTCACGCGGGCCAAGTACCCAAAGTTGCATGCCGCGTGGGGAGAAGAGGGATTCCGGAAGATCAACAGGCTGTTGCCGCTTGCCGCGGAGAAGGCAGCAGCGTCCGGTGAATGCGACAAACTTGAATACATCGCGGTATCCGACTCGCGCAGCGTTCCTCGCAAGTCCCTGACCTTCTTTGCCGATTGCGCCAACGGCGCTCGCTTCTACGTTGCCGAAGCGGACATCACAGACCGAGCCCCGCTCAAACCCAAGGATCAGATCCTCGCTTCGATGGACCGTGGCGCGGCATCATTGGCGTGCGAGCGTGCCATCAAGGCGCAACTCGCATTTCCTCTGTCTTTTGATCTGGACCTGCTGAGTACCGACATCTCGCAGTCCCAGCACAAGGCCGGGAACCTGAGCGTAGCCTTCACCTTCACGGCCAAGAACGCTTTCGGGGCCGAACTGCCGCAGAGAGCGCGCTGCCTGTTCGATGATCGCGGCCTGATTGAGGCGGTGATCACCAATTGATGAGAGCAGTCCCCTCCAGGGTGATTCATCATGGGTGAAGGCCCCGGAACCGCGCGCGCCAAGGCCCCCGGGCGCATTGCCATCCCCGGATGGACGCAGAGATCCAATGCCTTCGGCGGCCGCGATCCGGTCGGGCTCCAGGCGTGGTCGCAGGCTGCCGTGGCTCATTTGGTGCCGGGCATGACCAGCATCACCAAGCACCTTCGCTACTACAGCCTTCACTGCTGGTTGATCAGCCACTGTCCTCCGAACGCGACCAGCCAAGATCAACAGCGTCGCGTGCGCCGAGCGGAAGTCACCATCGGCCTTGCCGCGCTGCTCGGCCAGCCGGGGGCCACCGGCATTTCGGGCGAGGAGGCGCTGTCCCCCGTCATTCCGCGGATCGCCGCCCAACCCCCCAACGCGGAAGTCGATATCCGCCCGCACTCCGATGACCCCAAATCGCCTGGCCGCTACCTGAAAGCAGAGGGCGGCGCCTTTGGCTCGGTGTATCTGCCAAGCGAGCGGGACATGGGGCTGGTTGAGGACTTTGCCGCCGTGAGCCGCGCCGACACCAGGCCCTGCGGCGCGTCCCTCGCCGCGGCCTACGGCAAGTCCCTCGGACAATCAGCATCGCGCCACCTGATCGGCGCGATGGAAACCGGGAAGATAACGCCCGCTGGACTACGCCTCCTTGCGCAGGTGGCGGGCCTTGAGTTCGTGCCGCCAGGCAGCGAGGAGGAGCGATTACTGCGCCAATGCCTGGCTGAGCCGGACCGCTTTCATGACGCCCCAATATCGGTCAGGGATGCGGCGGCTCGGCGCGCTCAAAGCGTTCGCTTGCTGCTGACCCTGGCCCAGGGCGGCGTCCCTTCGAACGATCCCGTGAAGCTGAGGGAGGTCCTCTTCCGCGGGTCCCCTGCGCCAGGCGCCGCCCCCCTGAACCATCCCGACCTTCATCGCTGGCGCGCACTTTTCACCAACGAGCACGCAAGGATTGCGCTGGAATGCCTGCTCAATGCCCTGGCCGATGTCGCCCAGCAACAGGGCGCCGGCATCCCCCCTGACAATGCGGTCACCTCCCTCATTCATTCCTGCCTCCCGACGATCGGTACGAATGTAACGCTCAGCGACTGGGCCGCCTCGCTCGATGCGAGCGCCTTGAATGAAGATCTGGGCCTGGCGTCCATGGGCGCCGCTGGCGGCAGACGCAAGCCCCTGCGCTCACCGACGCGCGACGAGTGCGCGGCCGCGCTGAGGTCGATCGCGATCTTGTGGCGGCAGACACCAGCGTCCGGGCCGGTACGCCTGCTGCTGCGATCCCCCGTTCGCGAGGGAACCTCACGCAGGTCCGCCGCTGCGCCGCTGGCAGATTTCGATGCAAACTCCCAGATGCCGGCACTGCAGGCGCTTGTTGCGGTGATGCGCCGACACGTCGTCGATCGTCACCTGGCCATTGCCGCATCCAAGCTGGTGCAAACCCGCAACTACACCTACCAGCTGCAGATGACGGATGGCCTCCTCCACGACGGCGAAATAGCTGCATCCGGGTACACCCAGACCCGCCTCGTCACCTTGTCGGCCTATCTGCGCTCCGTCGGACTCTTGGGGCCCGATTACCGCATCTCCAGCGTGGGGCAGGGATACCTTGAAGCCTAAGAAACTCTCAAGGCTCAGCGCGCTCTGGGCCAAGGGCTACCACAGCTCGATCATGACCACTTACTCGGTCGATCTGGCCTTCTACGAGCATGCGATTCACAGTTCGCTGCGGCGAGGCAGAGTGAAGACCGAGTTGCTGCTGGCTGACGCCACGATGCTGGGCCAGGCGCTGTCGGCTCGGCCGGGGGAAGTCCGGCGCGTGGGGCAGGCCTATGCGATCCAGCCGATTTCCATCCGCGGGGCCTTTCACCCGAAAGTGCACCTGCGCCTGGGGAAGGCGAGTGCGTGGCTGGATGTCGGCAGCGGCAACGTCACCGCAGCGGGCTGGCTCCGGAATCTGGAGGTACACGCAAGCTTTGAGGCCAGCATGGATGGCGCCGGATCGCGCCTCATGCCGCTGATGCGCAAGGCCTTTGACTACCTCGGTGATTTCGCCGCCTCCGCCCCGGGTTCCGTAGCCAAGCGCCTGCTCGATGACGCTGCAGATCGCGCGCCTTGGATGCATACGGTTACGACAAACTCCGCGCCCATCGAGCTCGATGATGGGACTGCGATCGACGTGTGGTGCGATCGCGGCGGCGATCGTCCATCGCTCATGGAGCGGCTTCAGACGCAGGTGAGTCAAGACGCCGCCGCGCGCTCCCTCTGGATCCTGTCGCCTTACTGGGACAGTTCCCTGCAAGGCTTGAGAGCGTTGCATGCAGCTGTGGGCGCCGCGTCCACCCAGATCATCCTCCCGGATCGGCACGGATTCCCCGTGAACGCGCTGAGTGCCGATGACGCGCACTTTTCATTCCTCCGCTTGCCGATGACGCCGGCCGCCCGATTCGCCCACGCCAAGGTGTTCATCGTTCAGACGGACCGCTGGGATCACCTGGTGTTCGGGAGCGCCAACTGCTCCGACGATGCCCTTGGATTGGCTCCCGGCCCCTCCCGTAACGCGGAGGTATCGCTGTACCGCCGATTGCCGAAAGGGGAGGGGATGAAGGCCCTCGCACTTGATGGACTCTTGCCGGTTGCCGCCGGCGCGCTTCCTCAGCCGGTCGCCGCGCATGCGCCTGCATCGGGCGCGACGCCGACTTATTTCGGCGGCTGCGTTGAACGCCAAGGGCGTCTCCTGCGATGGCACCCTCCGCAGCTCTCGTCTGCTTCCGGTGCCGAAATCGAAGCCTTCGATGAGACGCTGTCGCTGACCCAGGGGCCTGAGGGGTGGGTCTGCGAGCCGGCCGCGCTGGGGCGCGATCGGGCACAGAATTCCTCTAGGGCCCATCTGGCACGCGTGCGCATCAAGGACCGGGGCTGGAGCGCGCCGATGTTGATCCACGACGTCGAGGCCATCCGCAACGCCGCCCAGGCCAAGTCGATCGCAGCGCTTCAGCGGCTGCTGCAAATCACCTCGGTCGGAGACTCGGGCGAACTCTGGAGAGTGGTGGACCTGATGACGTTGGCGACCGAACTGTTCGCCGATCCGGCTTTGGCTTCACGCGGCGGCGCACGCACTCGAGTCGGCGCCACGACAGCGCCTGCGTCGGCGCCACCCATGAAGGTCTACCTGAGCGAAACCTCAGCGGTACTGGATCTCGTAAGCGCCATGCTGGGCCATGCGTCAACCGGCACCGAGCCGGAACCGACAGCTGCGCCAGCCGACAAGCACGCTCCGTCCGCCAGTGGTGACAACGATCACGAATATGACGACGAGGGGGATGCAGAGGACGAACAAGACGCCGCCCGTGACTTGCCGCCAGCCCTGGTCGACGAGGCCAACGATGTAGGAGACGAACCGAAACGGGCCGTGAGAGAACGCACCACGTCTCGCCGCTCATTTTTCAGGCTTCGGGCGCGGCTAGAAAAGAAGCTTCGGATTCAACCATGCGTGGCGGATGATGTGTTGGTTGATCGCGCCATGTCCGAGGGCTTGATGATGCTGCAGCTGCTGGCGATAGCGACGTTTCAGCCACTCTGCGTAGATCCGTGCGAGATAAAAAAGGGCCCGAAAACCTTTGAGGCCAAAGGCGTTCCCGCGCCGCAGACCCTGGCCGTCTTGACGCGAAAGACCCACGTCGAAGCTCGCCCGGTGTTCGATCACATTGCCATCCGCTTGCTGACAGATTGCTGGCTTGGATCTGCCGGCCAACCCTCGCCGATATCGAGGATCAAGGCTCGACCGCTGCCTGGCACCCGAACACTTCATGCCCTGATCTTGATGTCGAAGTGGACCGTGGCGGCGCTTCACTTGCACGCGAAGCCAGTCGGGAAGCTGGCCAAGCACCTGCGAGAAGTGGAAGATGCCATCTTCGCCCAAGCGCCGGCACTGTGCGAGGAAAGGCCGGAAGAATCTCGGCGGTTCTATGAGGCCCAAGATCGCTTGGTGGCGGCCGATCCAAACTGCGTACTCCCTCCGGAGAGGCGCTGCCGGTTTGGCTCCTGGAATTGCCCAGGCAGGTCCCCTTCGCAGCCAAGCGGCCCTTCAAGCGCGACCTGGATAGCGGCAAGAGAACGAACCAACAGCGCTTCCTAGCCGCAATCGAAACGTCGAATCCTGCGACAGCGGCTGCAGGAACCTACCGCGGCCTCTTGCCCGCGAGCGCAGATGCCACTTCCGCATCACGCATGGATCGCCATCCCCGGCGCGAACCTCGGCGACCGGCCTCAGCGGCCGACATCGCAGTGCTGCCAAGCGCCACGCTGCCTTTCTCGCGGAGCTTCTGTTCCAAGTAGTCAGGTTTGTATCCGAGTTTGGCCGCCCAGTCCGCAAGTGACAGAGTCAATCCGTCGTGCGTGATCTGCTTGGCGAAACGCGGGGGGTAACTGGGCGGGGGAGACATGGAGCGCTCTATGGATTGGCCCCCGGTTATAACAAGTCGCGCGACAAGTCGCACGATCCGATGAGGCATTACTCCAGGCCAGACATCACTTTCACCCTTGCGAGAAGATCCGGCACGCCGCTGTCTCAGCTGTTCGGTCAGCTAGATCCCGCTCAAGAAAGACTGAAGCGTGTGTTCTTGCCGAACCGTCCACATCCTGGCCCAGTCCAGCTCTCTCCACGGCAGATTGATACTGGTCGACCGATGAAGACGCGAAACAAGCCTCATCAGGAAACCGGAGCGGCCGAACTTCCCAAGCTCGACATGCGAACCCACACCGACCAATCCTGCTCCGCGACTCACGCTGTCGCCATGCAGCGGAAATGGGTGATCGGCCTGCGGTGAGTCGACGGCCTCCATTAATGTGGTCCGCGTCATCGAGCATGCAGTGTCTAGGGCCCTGCGAAATTCCAGATGGCGGGAATAGAGCGCTTTTCGATGCGCTCTCGTAAGTCCTGGGGCTTTCTGGAGGGCCGACGCAGAGTCGATCTCATCGCGCTGGTGACCATAGAGGCAGATTGCTGAATAGCGCTTTGTCAAGAACTGGGCAAGGTCCTCGCAAGTGCCGAATGGCGGCGGCGCCAGTTGATGCCACTTCTCTTCCGAGAGCACTTCTATCAGGCTCACGTTCATCTCGGCATCGCCCGCTGAGGTGTCGTAGATCACCACCAAGGGTCGGCGAACGATCTCCTTCGCATCCTCGAATCCGGGCCGGGCTGTCCCAACGAGTTGCAGCGCGTCGCTAGCGGACCTCCCCGGAGCGCGGGGCACCAGTCGCACTGCACCGATTTTCGACTCCAATGGCGCCAGCCGAACGGCATTCTGCATGAGGCGGCCCATGATGCTGCCGCGAGGCCCTGGGGCACCCACAGTGATTTTGAATCCGGATCGAGGCTCACCCGCCTGATCAATCAGGATCCCGTCAGAGCCTGACTTCAGGAACGTTGAGTACTCAATTCCAGCTCCATCTTCAGCGCCTATGAATACCGTCAACTGGTTGAGATAGCTCTCTCGCCCGGTTGACGGGGAGGGGAGGCATCCTCCTGCGATGCTGCCTTGCCACACTTTTCGGGCGGCGTTGGCCACAACCTCGGCCGTTCCCGCGCCAAGCCCTTTTAAAGTGGCGGCAAGAACCTGGCGTTCCCTTTCGACAGCGCGGGCCCTGAGTCGCGAGCGGATCTGCTCACGCGCCCGATGTTTACCAACCATCAGCAAGGGCCACAACTCGCGGCAGCAGTGCCGAAGAGTCTCGTAATGCCGCAGCCGGTCGACGCCCTGCAATTTCGGTAGGCCTGCCACGATCTCCGCTCGAAGTGACGCAGCAGTCAGAGCCAGGGTTTGCGCTTCCGGTCCGGCCGCATAGAGAGCGATCGCGCGGATCTCTTTCATCGTTTCGCGCATGTCCGAGATGAGGTCGTCGTAGAGGTGCCGGGCCTTCGCAACCTCGTCGACCAGCAAGTGGCGGGACTGCGGATCGATTTCGACGTCCACTTCATACTTTACGAGCGGTGACACTCGGAGAGTCAGATCTTCTGCGGCGTGGACGGTAGCCACGGGCTAGAGGTCCGCTTTGATCAAGGCCGTCGCTGCGCGATAGCCGGCCATGCCGAACAGGATGCCGTCCAAATCCTCTACGGCAGTCTGAGCCTGAGCCTCTTCATCCTGCAGGCCCCCGTCGCGCTGTCCGCTCATGCGTCGACCTCCGCCTGCGCAGCGCGGAGCCAGCGAACATAGGCCCTGACCAAGTCAGCGCTGAGCCCGAAGCGTTCTTGGGCCGCCCCCGCCCCATGCCGGTCGACGAATCGCAGGAGATCTCGCCGCACTTCCGGGGAAAGCCCGCGCCGGTAGCTGATGCCCAGCCGCTCCCGGTACCGGCGCACCGTCCTCGCCGAGCATCCAAGCTTGCTTGCGATCTCCTGTGCGGGGACATACCCCCCCAATCGCTCGATGAGTCGCACAGACGAATCACGTAACTGATCCGGCCGGTCGCTGGCCATTCCGAACCGATAGGCGGCCTGCTTGAGCGCCGCCGCGGTCCTACCCAACATCCTGGCGACCGTGTCGTAGTCGTGCTTTCGAATCAGCACCTTCAGCTGCTGCAAGTCGCGGTCACTCCACCGCTTGCGCATGGTGCGAGCCCGTTGCTTCGATCGCGCCTTCCTGACGGCCTTGCTGCGGACGGTCGAATCACGCCGCAGCAATCGCACGCCCAGGAGCACGGCCCTGCGCCGAACCGCACGTTCCGACCGGCCCAAGCGTCCGGCGAGCGCCGCAGTGGTCTGCTTGCCGGCACCCGCGATGACGGCACTGTCTTCATGGGCGCTCCAGCGTGACGCCCCCCAACCGTTCTTCAGATTCCTGCCTTTGTTCATCTCGGTTTCCAGCATCGGCCGCCATCGGTCCGTCGGCGCATCTTCAACCAATGCTCGCCGGGCTCGAGGACCTGCGCAAATCTGGGTTAAGCATGGCGACTGAGCCATTGGCCACCACGAGCTTGCAAAAGCGCATGATAGGGCGATACACTTTTGTAAACTGAATAGGACGGGGTCGATGATGAACAGCGAATCATCTAGCGCAGTAGCCCCGAGTGACGAGGAGCTGTGGTCCGCATGCATGACGGTCTGGAGCGAGCAGATGACGCCCCTGGAGATCTCGGCTCTGGAGAAGGCCACGGGCATGAAGGGCGCGGAGATTGCCGCCTCTCTGACGCGTGCGGCGACCGGCGGCCGCTTCGTTCAGTTCCGCTACCCCCCATTGCCCTGCGCGGCCATCGTGAAGATGCATCAGCCGAGCAACCTCAAGCCGCCTGCGCGCCCGCCCGTGAGATCTCCGTGACGTCCGCGAAGGAACCGAAGTTCACCGGAGTCCGCGGCGCTTCGATGTGCCTCGGGCGCGGCGAGAACGACCAGGAATGGCGTTACATCAACGAGAGGGCGATGCGGGAGATCGCCTTTTTTGCCGCTAAGGCAGAGCAGTGCCTGCGAAGCCACAGCAACGCTCTCGAGGACATGGTTACGGATCCGAAGAACGCATCGAAGTATCGGGTCATCGCGAGAGAGGCCAAGGAGGATGCGGCCTCCTACAGCCACGATGTTTTTCGCCGCGCCGCCGATCCGCTGGTAGAGCCGGACTCCTACGGATGGTCATCTCGGCACTCACACGCACCAACGAAAGCATCAAATGCGGCGCCCACATGAAGACTGAGCTCGTTCAACGTTGGCATCATGGCCGCGTGCGGTATCGGCCAGCTGGAGAGACGATCTCGACTCGGAAGTACGAGGTGGCTCCGATCGCCAGCGACACCATCGCTCGCGCATTCATTGAAGGCAATCACTACAGCCGGAGCTACCCGGCCGCCCGATTCCGGTACGGAATCTTTCAAGGCGAAAACCTCGTGGGCGTCGCCGTGTTCTCGATGCCCTGCAACGAAAGGGCTCTTCAGTGTTTACCAGGCGAGCGCCTGGAGCGTGTGGAGCTCGGCCGGTTTGTGCTGGATGCGTCAGTTGAAGCAAACGGGGAGTCGTGGTTCATCGCCCGCGCTTTCGAACATCTGCGAGCCGAAGGGATTACCGGCGTTCTTTCATTTGCCGACCCACAGCAACGAACCGACGCAGCAGGCGAGGTGATCTTCCCTGGTCATATAGGAACGATCTACCAGGCCACAAACGCAACCTATCTCGGCCGCGCAACGCCCCGAACGCTGCGGCTCCTCCCCGATGGCACCGTGCTGAATGCCAGGTCGATCCAGAAACTCCTGGCTGGAGAGCAGGGATGGCGATATGTCCGCGATCAAATGATCCGTCATGGCGCTGACCCCCTTCATGAGGCCAGCGAGGCTCCCGGATGGCTACGCGAGCAGCTGCCGCGCATCACGCGCGCCCTGCGCCATGGGGGAAACCATCGATACGCCTGGGCGCTGCACCGTCGAGATCGACGCCATCTCCCTCCGTCTCAGCCATACCCGAAGTGGTCCCCATGACACCCGATTCGACTCAGGCGGCCCCGGAGCGTGGACGGCCGGCGCTCGGGCCGACCTCGCTCGACTTTGAATCAGATCCCCAACGGCGGATGACCTCCCCTTCCCGTGTACGCGCACTTGCCGCGGCCGCCGCGCATCAATCGGCCGGCAGGCGCTGTCATGTGCGGTGCTGGCACCAGGGGGAGCACGGGTGGTTCGTCGTCTGTGATGAAACCTACGAAAGGCTTTGGAGCCTGAATCATTCTCCCGATCATGAAGCATTGCACTCCCCGAGGAAGATCACTGTGAGCAAAGACAAGGCGCAGATTTGCGATGAAATTGGGAAGAAAATTTCCCGAAAGATCTTCGAGCGGGGCGGCAATCGGTCTGAGATCCATCTCACTGAGGAGTCGCTGGCCAACATCATTGAGGGCGCTGCCCATCACACGCTGGACATCACTCACCGGGGCTTCGAGGCGCAAAACGCGGCCCAGCACTATCAGGTGCAGTACAGGGGGCATGTGATCGGCCTGAAGCGTGACTTCGGATTTCAGTTTGTGCTTCTCGACGGGATGCCGTGCATGTGGGGGTATGTCGTCACATACGGCGCAGACCACGAGTATGCGGGGTGCAACTCGATGCCTGGCGCGGTCTGGTTCCAGACCGTGAGAGATGCGAAGCATGCGATCGACGTGCTGGTCGAAGTCGGCCCAGACAATGCCGCCGCATTCTGGGAACGTCTCAAGTCCGGCGACAAAGATGAGGAGATTGCTCGACTCAAGAAACGCCTAGCCTCCATCTCATCCATCGCCAACGGCGAGGAGCATATCTCGCCTGACGCGCCGGGCATCTCAGGGAGTCGCACTGCAGCTCCCGCCCCCGCGCGCAAAGTATCACCGATTTGAACAGTCCTTGTCTCCGAGCGATCGCGACATGACCTCCACGGAAGCAGAACCCTTCCGAATCACGCACAAAGAGGCAGTGCGGCGCGCCGCGCGTTGGCTCTCTGGTTCCAAGCGGTTCAGCGTCGTCATTTCCGAGCTGGTGACGCAGGCGGGAGAAACGCCAGATGTTATCGCTTTCCAGAATGAGTCATCCATACTCATTGAGTGCAAGGTATCGAGATCGGACTTCCTCTCGGACAAGAAGAAGCTATTCCGCATCTATGAGTCGTCCGGCATGGGGGACCTGCGGTACTTCGCTGCGCCCCCCGGGATCATCGAGCCATCGGACTTGCCGCCAGGATGGGGGTTGCTCGTGATCGAAAGGCATGTTTGTAGAGAGCGGGTTTCGCCGACGCTGAAAAAGGCGAACAAGCGCTCAGAAGTTTCCTTGCTGAGCTCCGCGCTTCGGAGACTCCAGATTTCGACCTGTGTCTTTGTACGGCAGGACGTGGACGAGCCGACACTGGAAGCGTCCCATGAGTAGGGCAGTCAAGCCGGAGAGACGGCTCCCGGCGCCCCAGCAGTAGCAAGGCCCCGGGAGCAACAATTCTCAACAGAATGCCGCATCCGCCGATTCAGCCGACCTTATCCGATCCGGATCTTTGGTGCGTCCTAATCAGGGCATCCACGTCCGACTCAACGTAGGCCTAAAGGCCGGTATCGACAAAGCAATCCGTTAAGCCGAGGTACATCCAATGTCACGCAAGCCATCGACAGAGACGCAGCTTCGTACCGCCATCCGAGAGCTCAGAGAAGAGGAGGCAAAAAACTCCGCGCTGCGAGTGAAGCTCGCCGTCGCCACTGAAAAGGCCGAGCATTTGGAGAAAGATCGCAATGAGTGGAAGGCGCGATTCGATCTCCTGCTCTCGAAGTGCGGGAATCTCGAAGCGGAAGCCAGGAACTGACATGAGTGCCGCGCCCCATCCGGATGACCTTGCCGTCGATGCATTTGCGGCAGAGCTGAAGAAGAAAATGGCAAGCTCGCGCGCCAAAGGACGCTCGGGCTGGGATGATCCTGATCAATGCCCGCCAGAGCGTCTTGCCTCCATGCTGGTGGAGCATCTGTCGAAAGCCAACCCAGGAACATTTGAGGACGTGGCGCTTTTCGCAATGATGCTGCACCAGCGCAATGATGACCCCTCGCATCTGCCGAAGGCGCTCCGGAACTGGGCGCGAGACTTGGATGGGGCGCCCGTCTCCTTGCTCAGTGGCAAGCGGGTCATGGGGGAGGAGGCCTCGCCTGTCACCTCGGAAGAACCTTATAACGAGATGTGGAACGCCCTGATCGACTTCTGCATCGAGTGCGACGAACCTGCGACGTTTCTCCGGAACTGGAGAGAAGGGGACTGGAAGCGCTGCAGGGACGAATGGCCTGACGTGCCGGACTCACTTTTCCCCGCCGAGGCGCTTGCGGAGTTCCGCGATGACTAATTCACTGCCGCCAAACGTTGATGGGCTTCACAGCGCTTCCGCAAGAGTTTCAGCTGCGGAGGCACTTTTCAACCGTATTGCGCACGGAGACGATGATCACCGCGCCTGGTTGAAGCAGGAGCTCGTTGAGTTCTTTGCAGGTCTTGGTGCCGCGTTTTCGAAGGCTGAAGGATCTGATGATGAGCGTGAGATGTTTGATCTCTCGATGGTGGCGGCTGGCCTACACCGGCCCCCGCCCGGCCTTTCCCCAAACAGCCCCTTCCTGTACGAACGAGACGCTGACAGGTACTTCGGGTGGCGTCTTTGCCGAGCAGCACTGCCGCCTTTGAAAACGACCGTACCGGAGGAGGGCCTGCGATTGCTGGATGAGGCGCACACCGTCTTGTCCGAGCTGTATTACAAGTATCAACTGAAAATGGGTCCCGCGGCGTCGCGGGCGCTGTCAGCCGCGCGTGGCCTCACTACGCTGCGCGGCATGCTAGCTGCATGCCCACCGAGAGCGAGACCCCTCCCAGTCACCGACGTCGTGCGGGTCTGCCCCGACAAAGATGTTGATTGCGGGGATGCCCCTTCAAACTGGTGCCCGTCATGCCCGAAGCGAAGCCCTTCATCGCCTAATGTGGAGCGCGGCGATCGCCCGAATTTCGAGACTCTCAGAGACGTAGTCGCGTATGTCGCAAGGAACGGGGCGTCAGTCGCCTTGAGCCCGACGGAATGCGCGGCAGTGATGAAGTCAGTGAAGAATTCATTGCCGACGCCGCCCGTCAGCCGCGCGGTGGATAGGCAACATGTGGACGGACTGTCGCTTGAGCAGGAACCGAAATACACGGTGCGCGGGGGCAAGATCTTCAATCGCGCCAGCGGGGAGGCCATCCCGGATGATGAACCGGTTTTCATCTTCCGGGCGCGTGACAAACAGGCGGCTTACGCCCTCATTTCCTATCTCACTGTCTGCGTCGACCCTGAGCACGTCTCGGCGGTAACGAAGCGAATCCAGGACTTCTGCAGGTTTGAGAATCAACACCCCAGCCGCATGAAAGAGCCGGACACACAACCAAATCCGGTGTCCAGTAATGGCTGACCTCCCAGATGCCTCTTTACGCCAGTTCGCATCCGCCTTTAGGGCGGATGACAGGGCCAGGGCCAGCGAAACCCGCCAGATTGGCGCTCCCCATCTCGCCACGGAGGGGAAGCAATCGTGAACAGGGCGTTCCTAGACCTGGATGGCGTCATCGTTGATTTTCACGCCTACATGCGTGCGCACGGCCTGACCGGAGACGAGATAAAGCGGCAGGTGGGCGCCTACCTCGACATGCCGGCGATCCCCGGGGCATTGGCGGCTGTGCGCAGCCTCATTGGCATGGGCTTTGAGGTCTGGATTGCAACCAAGCCTCCGACGGGGGTTCCGCATGCCTACAGCGACAAAGCCGCCTGGATACTGCGTGAACTGCCGGAGCTGAAGCGCCGCATCATTGTCACGCATGACAAGGGCCTGCTCGGAGACTCGGGCGACTATCTTTGCGACGACCGGCCGCACAAGGCCAACTGCGAGCAGTTCAAGGGCACTCTCATTCGTTTTGTTGACGGCTACCACTGGCCACAGGCGCTCGACTACTTCCGCGCCAGGAGCCCTGTGCTTGCAAAACAGCGGGCGAAGCTGGCAACTGATCAAGGCTTGGCGGTCAGCGTTCCGGCCTCGAAGCCTGAGGCGGCAGAGCGTCCGAGTCCTGATCGATCCGCGCCAGAGCGAATCTGGCTGCAGGTCGACAGCAATCGCCGAACAGAGGATCTCGACGAGCGATTCCCGGCAAACGCCTCGCACGTCACCTGGTGCGCACATCCCGTCGGCGGGCTAGAGATTGAGTACGTTCGCGCGGACCTTGCGGCCCACACCGCTTTTTCAGATCCTCCTGGTGACCCTGCAACAGCTCCGGTGGAAACGAGCCATTGCACATGACCGACATGGGATTCGATCTGCCTGCGGTGCTCCATGCCTGATCCCAATGTGCTCAACATCAATGGCCGGCGGTACGCCCTGATCGCTGAGGCGGCCCCCCATAAGAGCCTCGCAGCGATGCTGCGGGCCAGGCGCCTCGAGGCAGGGCTGTCCGGCCAGGAAGCCGCAGGCCTGCTTGGTGTCAGCCGTACCCATCTTCACGCCATTGAGCAGGGGGCCGCTTCGAACCTGACCTACAAGACGATCATCGCCTTCATGAACGTCTACGGCATTGCCCCACAGGAGTTTTTCAAATTCGCCCCCACCGGGGCGACAGGGGACGATCGAAACTGAGCATCTCTGGCGGCTGGTTGCAATAGTGCAACAGACAACAATGCGCTAAGATGCCGGCAAGATCTGCCGGAGTGTCTCCTATGGGTGGTTTTCTGCAGAAGCTCGCCGGGCGTAGGGCACTCCGCACTCGCCAACGCGCTGACGACGCACAGTCCGCCGGCGCGGTCGGCGCCGTTGGCTTGACCCCTGAGGGCGCTGTGAGGCTTCTGGCGGCAGGCGGCGCATTATCGGCCCGGGATGCAATGCAGGTCGCCGACAGCGCCACCGTGGCCGACCTATCGCCTGGAATGTCGGACAACCTGGCCGCATGGCCGTATTCAATGCTCCCGGCGCTCACCGCAATCCCCGCCGGAGATCCGCAACTGCCGCCGACCTACCGAGCGGCACATGTGGCACTGGGATACGCGGGGGATGCCCCTGTCCTTGCCTGGTCCGCCCTTCGCGCCGATGACGTTATTGTCAGCGGCACCGCGTCCATTCCCGTCTCAGAGCACTCGACTCCCGATGAGTGCCGTCATCACGTGGTCACTGCCTTTCAGCTCGCGATCGACCGCGCCGCAAGCCCCCCCGCGGCTGGGCTGTCCGTTCTTTCGCTTCACTCGCAAAGCGGTTTGCAGGTCGGCCGGCTTGGCGCCGTGCACGCCCTGGTTCATTTTGGGCGCCCACCCCAATCCGTCATTGCCGCTGCTGCGGACTCAAGTGATGACGCCATCATTCACCTTGCCGCCGCTCGTGAAGGAGGCTCCGCCCTCGGAGGCGCCGCGCCTTCCAAGCCCGGCGTTCGCGCATTCCGCATGGCATGGCTCGGCCGAGGGCCATGATCAGCGCGCCTCAGCTTCAACATCAGATCATCACTGAGCTGCTGCTTGATGTCCCTCGGCGCTCGGTCCTGTCGCACCTCATGGGGCAGATCAGGATCCTCCATCTTTCCGACCAGCCAGGATCCAGCAACGCGGCACTCTCGCTGCCGGCCTATTCGGTCGCGGCGCCGGAGGCGCCGGCGATGTCGACGGGAATCAGGTTCCAGCACTTTCTGTCGACCCACAGCTACTCTTTTGACGGTGTGTTCTGTCAAACCGATGTTGTTGACGCTGAGGGTAGGGTAGCGTCGAGGTCAGCCGGGGATTTTTGGCCGAACACCGACGTCAGCCAGGCCGTCGCTCAACGTGCGTTCTTGATCAGCAAACACCGCGAACTCTCCTCGCTGCTGACAGTGCGCACGGAGGGCAGCGCGCATCACGTCTCCAGCCTGAGCGACCTCCGGAGCGCTGCTGAACTGGCATTCAGCTACATCACGCTCACCGAGGCTGGAGTGCCTGAGGTGTATGCCGCTGCCGCGATTCATGCCCACGCCAATGCGGGCAGCGACCGACAGCGAACGGTGCACATCGGCCGCACGCTCCTTCTGTCAGCGCTGTGTGCAGGCGCAGCCCCTGCGCCTTCCGACGCTCTTGCGCCCTCGGTGTTGTCGTTGTTGCATTCGAGTCAAATCTCACAAACGCAGCCACCAACCTTCCTTATCGACAGGGAAATGGTGGCGCTGCGCGCGGAGGTCCGTGATTTCTGGTTGAGCGGGCCTCCGGATGCGCCGCAGCACTCGCCGCTGCTCACCGCACTTGCCCTTGCCAGGGCGGAGCGAGTGTCGGACGCCGCTGTCGTGCACCTGCGAAGCGGCGACTTGGTTTACACGGCGGAGGCCAGGCCTGAGGGTCCATCAGGTGCACTGGTTGTGTGGCAAACATCGGCTGAGGGCCTGACACTCAATGCGCCCACGTTTCCGGCAAAAGCGCTGTCACGCGATCGCCTGTCGCGCAGATCTCCTTGACATCGGGGAGCGTTAGCGCTAACGTTGCGCCACAACGAAGCCACAGTGCCAGAAAGCGCAGGACCTATGATCAAGCTCAGCGAACTGCCCAGCATCGAATCGGAAAGACGCCATGTCCCTGGACATCAGATCATTCACCGGGACCTCGCGTCGACTGATGAGATCGACGCACTTATCGATGCCCACGCCCCAGTCAGCTGCAGCACCTCGTCAGGCAAGGATTCCGTGGCCATGGCGTTGGCGGTTGATGCGTATCTCAACCACCGCGGACACAAGGGACCGCGATTGCTGATCTATGCCGATCTCGGCATGGTGGAGTGGGAGGAGTCCCTTCAGATCAATCAGGAGCTCGCCGCAAGGCTTGGCTGGGAACTTCAGGTGGTTCGCCGGGCCGCCGGCGGCTTGATGGAGCGATGGGAATCGAGATGGGAATCCAGCGTTCGACGGTATGCCAACCTGGAAACGGTCACGCTGGTGCTGCCATGGAGCGGCCCCGCGCTAAAGTTCTGCACCAGTGAGCTTAAGACCAAGCCGCTTACGTCCTATCTCGTGAAGCGCTTCCGAGGCGGCCCGATCATCAACGTGACCGGGATTCGGAGGGCAGAGAGCTCCAATCGTCAACATGCTACCGCTGGCGGGTACGAACCTGGCCACTCCACGAAGCAAACGTCGATGTTCAGCTGGCGTCCGATCGTGAACTGGAGCGCCCGCGATGATTTTCAGGTTATTGAGGCGGCCGGCCTGAGGCCGCATCCCGGCTACACCGAGTACTCCATGCAGCGTCTATCGTGCAGATTCTGTGTGTTGGCGAATCTGAGCGATCTTCAGCACTCCGCTGCGAATCCGGCCCATGCCGATCTGTATCGGCGGATGGTTGACCTCGAAATCCGGAGCACCTTTGGCTTCCAAGGTGCGCGCTGGCTTGGCGATGTGGCGCCGAGCCTCCTCACCGAGCACCAGCGGTCTGCTCTTGCGCAGGCAAAAGCGAATGCGGCGACGCGCAAGCAAATCGAGGGCACCATCGATCGCAGTTTGCTTTATGTCGCGGGATGGCCGACCAGATTGCCATCACGACAGGAGGCTGAATTGCTCGCCGGAGTGAGAAAACGCGTGGCGGAGCTGGTCGGCATTCAGGCCCGATACCAGGACGCACAATCGATCGTTGAGCGCTATGAAGAGCTCATCGCGACCCGTGAGGCCAAGGCGCTGCGCAAGTCGCCGAGCCGGCAGGCCCGTCAGCAGATGCTGGCAGCCGCGTAGCCTGGCCGTGCATCTTCCCGTCCAGCAGCGCCAACTCGAAGAGTTCTCGACATCGATCGAGGGCCTGACAGTTGGCGCCGCCTATGCGGGGCAGATGTTCCCGGCCGCTGCGATGTCGCTTCCTGCCTTCACCAGGCTGGCAGAGGGACATCCGCTGCTGCTGGGCACTCAGAAAGCGGCCGTCATCACGCTCTCGCCCGGGAGCCGCGGCCCGATTGACGTGGATTGTACGATGATCGATCGCGGCGGCCGTTTGACCGGGAGCCGGTCAGAACTACTGGTCGAGGCGTGCGATACGCCGGTTGAACTGCGGGCAACTCTGGCAGACATGCTGCGGGGCATGCTGTCTGAATCACACGCTGCGGCCGGACACCTGCAGCCGCAGGCCCATCAGCCAGAGTCAGATCAGCAGAACTGGCGACTGCGATCCGCGTGGGCCATCAGTAGTCTCGGCTACTCTCCACAGCAAGCAATCACAGTAGCCAGCATTGCCTGGGGGCTTCGTACTCTGCATCACTCCGGCGCGATCGCGGCCATTTGCGCAAGTTTGCTCGACGCCCGCGGAAACCCATGGGGTTTTCCGTCGATACAGTTCGCGCAAAGCTTGAAGGATTTCGACAGCGCTGCGCGCGAAGATCTCTGGAGCGGCAACACGCGCGCAGACCTTACATTCAAACTCGATTCGTCAGCGCTTGGAGAGACATCCCAGGAGTGGCGCTACTGGCTTGACGGCCTGACGAGTATCGATCCTGAGTGCCCGCTGCTGCGCACTCTAACCTGCCTCGCAGCTGACTACAGCGAGGCTCATCAGGACGTTACGGTCTCTGTCGTTGAGCCAAGCGGCATTCGGCTGGCCTCGGTGCGGCCGGTGTCGGGACCTCCATGGGCCTTCTGCGAGGCCAGCCCCCCTGCGCCCACTCCTCGCCGAGGCGCGCGCCCATGAACCAGTGCCTGGCATCGTCACAGTCAGCGCCCGTAGATGAGAGGAGGGGGTCACGTGGCCAACTTGATTGAGACGCTCGGCACTCCGCTGCTGCTGTTCGTCAGCACGTTCGGCATCGTGTTTGGGCTCGGCCTGCAGCAACTCAATGTTTCCGGCGGGCACCGCATCGCCGCTGCGCTGACCTCATTCATGATCGGCGCCCTCAATCTCGTCCTGTTCAAGTTGATCCCTCAACCTACGTCAGGGCTGGAATTGGTCGGCTACCTCGTCGGAGGTCCAGTCGGCATCGTCGCAGCCATGGTTGTCCATCCCATGCTCGAAGCGCGCCTGAAACGCCAAGGCAGCGGCCCGTCGCCAGCTTCAGCTTCTGCCGGCCGGAGGCGAATAGCGCCTGGCGAGTGACGTTCGTGTGAACCATCGATCCTTTTCTACAGCACCCTCACTGGCAGGCAAACCCGCGCTCCGATCCATGAAAAAGGACTATTCCAAGCTGGATAGCTTGATCATCGCCGCTATTGCTTCAGGCAAGAATCAGTTCTCGAAAATCTTTTCCGACGAGGTGCGAGCCGAGGCTCGTCCGTTTGCGAGTGACGCCGGATATTCGGCCAACTCCCGCGTGGTTGACCGCCGCCTCCAGGCCATTCGCCAGCAAGGGCAGATCCGCTTCCACAACGGGGGGTGGGCGCTCTGCAAGCGTGACGCCTCGTCTGCTTCGAATGGAGGCGCCGAGCCTTCTACAGGGGGACAGCGGACTTTTCTATCCAATCAGTCCTTCCAGGAACGCGCGTCCCGATGGGTGATGGAGTGCTTCGGCGCGATCGTTGCGCTGGACCCTGTCGAACGCAACTTTCGATTTGGCGAGGAAGCTCTGGAGCTCCTGCAGTCCTGCGGAGCAACCGCCAGTCAATGCCATCAGCTGGTCGACTACGTCTTTTCCCGTGAGGTTGGCGAAAAGCATCAGGAACTAGGCGGAGTCATGGTGACCCTGGCGGCTCTCGCGACCGCGAATGGACTCACAATCTCAGAGGCGGCAGAAAAAGAGCTGGCGAGGGTCTGGACCAAGATTTCCCAGATCAAGGCTAAGCAGGCCGCCAAGCCCAAAAGCATCGCGCGTTGCGGTTCGGCCGCGTAGTGGCGTTTATATCAGGAGACATGTATGCCAAATGAACCCGTTGTAACCGTCCGAGGCCTGAAGGTATCTAAGTTCGCGTCTCAAGAGACACTGTGCTTCGAGGCGACGGTGCTCATCGACGGCGTGGTAGCAGGGGTTGCTTCAAATCAGGGCACAGGGGGGGCAAACTTCTATCGTCCGCATACTCTGCAAACTAGGCTGACGGAGATTGCCTCTACCTGGCCAGACGTTGTCGTCGAAGATTTTGTAGTAGGCCCCGGTAAGACGGAGCGCTTCACCTACCGCCCCGATGCGGATTCAGTAGTCGACAAGGCGGTCCAGGACCTGCTGGCCGAGAAGGACTTGAAGCGCCTCCTGAAGTCGAACGTTTTATTGCTCGATGTCGACGGCGACATCGTCGCCATGAAGCCCAGTCGGCCGCCGGCTGGCGGAATCTCGCCCTCCTTCATCCCTGCGGCTATCCGCACTCACCGAAAAGAAGTCGTGGCGGCACTCAATGCACTGCCTTTTGAGGAGGCGCTGCGCGCATTCAGGGATCCTGCCGGTTACATCAAGGCCCAACGCGCGGCCAGGCCGGGGTCCGATCAGCCGGAGCCGTCTAGCGTCACGCGAGCAACTGGGCCGAGAGGCTAGATGGGGCGGCTGGTTGGGGCAAGCAATTTTTCGCCGCAATTACGAGTGTAGGAGATTGATATGAGCGAGGCCCCGCAGATGTACATCCGGCGCAGCTTGTCATCCCCGGGCTCATGCTTGTTTGCGTTGCCTCGACGGCCGCCGCCGTTACCCAGGGCAATTTCTGGCAGTCCTCGGCTTCACGTATGGATGAGCTGGGCGCTCTGAATCTTTCGCTGGATCGCGAGGCGCGCAAATGGTTGCTTCATCTGCTGCGCATACCTGGCGAGTAGAAACGCGCTGCGTGCTGCAGCCCTCGATCAAGCGGAGGCGTCACACCAGCTGCTCAGTTGCCAGCTGCTTTCTCTAGCGCGGCGGCGCCGGCCCTCGAGATCTCGAGTCGATCTGAGTTCGATAAAGCCAAGCCTTTTTGGATGATGGCGGCAATGACCCCGGCCGGAATCTGGACGATTCGCTTCGACCGGGCCCTTCGCAACAGTTGCCCAGATGTGAGGCAGGCCCCGGGATAGTCGCAAAGCGTGCAGATCGCGATCAACTCAGCGTCCTCCAGGCGGGGCGCCTCCCGCACCTCCTGCGGCAGAGGCTGGCTCATTGTGCAATTGCCGTTCGCACACAGTCCCCCAGAGCGAACCGTCCGGCCGCATGCGCACTGCGTCCAGCAGTTGCAAGTGCCGATTCCCGATGCGTCACATAAAGCACATCGGACGGACTTTTGAATGAGGCGCGAGATAGGGCTCTCGGGGCCGGTAACGGTCAGGTTCAGGTGAAGACCTTCGTTCATGTACGCTCCTCCGATCGAGCCGCCTTGCTCGACCGCACTGCGCTAGCGTATCTGCATGTTTTTTAAAAGTCAGCTTTGGGTAGCGCGCTGCAACAGCTCGCGCGCGTGGGCCAGTGCGGTGTCTGTCAGTTCGACACCGCCCTGCATGCGGGCGAGCTCAGCGACCCGCTCCGTGTCGCTGACCGCACGCATGCGTGTGTAGGTCTGACCGGCCTTGACCTCCTTGCGGATGGCCAAGTGGGCGTGGCCCTTTGCAGCGACCTGCGCCAGATGGGTCACGCTGAGCACCTGGCGCTCGGCACCGAGCCGCCGCAGCTGCTGGCCGACGATTTCCGCGACGCCACCACTGATGCCGGCATCGACTTCGTCGAAAATCATGGTGGCCGCGCCGACATGGGCCAGTGCGGTGACCTGCAGGGCCAGCGAGACGCGTGAGAGCTCACCGCCCGAGGCGACCTTGGCCAGCGCGCGAGGCGGT
>SXGT01693960.1_pt1 | contig 134019 bp, 106 predicted proteins | sample 3176221 | NCBI WGS metagenome assembly SXGT01 (sample SAMN11356862, study PRJNA531348) | freshwater metagenome | isolation source: freshwater sample F1-120 | place: China: Fuxian Lake, Yuxi | collected 2017-12-25 | reverse complement strand
GCGCGACCAGGCTTCCAACGTCTTCCGCTCCTCATCCAGCAATTCAATCACCGGCGCTCTTCGCATGGGTTTCACCCTCCTCGATAGAATGAAACCCCGCAAACCAGATTAGGTAACGCTATTTAAGAGGCACTACACTAGCAGCTTGGCGGGCCGATGCGAACTTAACCAGGGGGGTTTTTCATTACCCCACTTTTGGATTAGGGTGCAGCAGAGTTAGAAAGTGTCACGGTCCGTGAGGGGAAAATGAATCAGAGCAATACTCGGCGGCAGTTCCTGAAACAATCCGCGGAAACGGGGGTTCTCCTGGGAACCGCGGCGTTGGGCCAAAGTATCACTTTGAGCGCTGCGGAGACGGAAGCACCTTGGATGGCCGGCATCGCCAAGGCGGTCATCACGCCGGAAAAGTCCGTCTGGCTCGCCGGATATGGCTCGAAGCGTGCGCCGGACGGCAAGCTGCACGACCTGTGGATGAAGGCTCTCGCGCTGGAGGACGGGGCAGGCAAACGGGTGGTACTCATCACCAGCGATTTTCAAGGCGTTCCCAAAGGAATGAGCGATCAGGTCTTCGAGCAACTGCAAAAGCAATTCAAGCTCGATCGCCAGCAGGTGATGCTAACGTTTTCGCATAACCACTGCGGCCCGCGGCTGGGGGATGACCTTGTCGATTACTATCCTGTCGAAGCAGAGCAGGTGGAACTGGTCAAGGAATACACGGCGCTGATGGTGACGAAGTGCGTGGCGATGGTCGGCGAATCGCTTTCCAATCTCGCCCCCGCCAGTCTGCAAATCGGCAAAGGGAAAGCCACCTTCGCGGTCAACCGCCGCAACAACAAAGAGGCGGAAGTGCCGGCAATGATCGCCAAGGGAACGCCGCTGGTCGGACCCGTCGATCATGCCGTTCCCGTGATGACCGTCACGCGGCCCGGCGGCGAGCTCGCGGCGATTCTCTTCGGCTATGCCTGCCATCCGACGACGCTCAGTTTCCTCACCTGGTGCGGCGACTATCCTGGCTTTGCCCAACTGGAGTTGGAAAAGGCCCATCCGAGCGCGACAGCGATGTTCGTCAACACCTGCGGCGGCGATCAGAATCCCCTCCCCCGGCGGAGCGTCGAGCTATGCCAGCAATATGGCCACATGCTGGCGGTTGGTGTCGAAGAAGCCCTGCAGCAGCCGCTGAAGCCCGTTTCGACCGGCATTCGTACCGCATTTGAGCTGATTGATCTGCAGTATCTGAAAGCCGTCGCCCGCGACGATCTGAGTCCACTCCTTCAGGATGCCAACGCAATCCGCGCCCGTTGGGCCGCGCGGATGCTGCAAAAGCTCGATGGCGGCGAGAAATTTCCGGCGTCTTATCCCTATCCGGTCCATGCCTGGCAACTCGGGAAGGAGATGCTGTTCATTGGCCAGGGGGCGGAGACCGTGGTGGACTATGCCTTGCGGTTCAAGAAAGAGTTTGGACCAGGAACCTGGGTCTGCGGCTATGCGGACGACATGATCGCGTACATTCCGTCGCGACGCGTCTGGGAAGAAGGAGGTTATGAAGGAGGCTCCAACCTCTACGAATATGGCCGCCCTGCTTTTCGCTGGGCAGGCGACGTGGAGGACCGGATTGCCGCGTCGGTGCGCAAGCTGGTCAAGCAAGTGCGAGAATGACAAATCGCGATATTCGAGCGATAACGATGCCAAGCCTATCGGCAGCCGATCCGCGTAATTACTCTGGGACTTACGGCTTCCACGTCGATTTCCCTCCTTGGCTTTGAATCCCGAAATGTTTACCTGGATATGGCATTGGCTGCGTCCCGGTCGGCAAGCTACCGAGCAGGCGCAAGCCCATATTACATTCGGACAATCGGCGGCCGGTCGGTCGATATCCCGGGCTGGCTTATTCTTTAAAAGACAACTCTGGATCTGGCCGATCATCGCCGTCGTGTTGCTTGCGGTCATTGGTTTTGTGCTGCGGCTGTCGATTGAACGCACGATGAAAGCCAGCCTCAAGTCCGAGCTGCAGACGCTCCTCAGTGTCGAGCGGTCGATGCTGGAAACCTGGCTCAAGGTGCAGGAGGCCAATGCGGAGTCGCTCGCCCACGATCAGCAGATTCGCGCCGCGGCCTCCGAACTGCTCGCCGCCTCCCAGCCGGCAATTTCGGAGACAACAACCATTGCCGGAGCAACACCACCGGTTTCCGCCGCGCGTCCAGGACTGGGGGCGCTGCACGTCCGACTGGCCCAGGAGCTGGGTCCAGGGATGACGTCGCACCAATTCGTGAGCTATTTCCTGGCGGACAAGAACAGGCAGATTCTTTCCTCGACAAACCCCGACCAGGTCGGTCAGACGGTTCCGCAGTACGACAGTTTCTTGAACCGGGCGCTCGAAGGACAAACCACGGTTTGCGCTCCCTTTGGCAGTGTCGTCGCCATGAAGGACGAAACCGGAAAGATTCGAACGGGCGTCCCCACAATGTTCGTCTGCGCTCCGATTCGGGACGCCAATTTTCAAGTCGTGGCGGCGCTTGCCTTACGGATTCGTCCAGAAAAAGAGTTTACCCGCATTCTCCAACTCGGCCAGATCGGCGAGAGTGGCGAGACCTACGCTTTCGACAAGAGCGGTCTGATGGTCTCTAACTGCCGGTTTGACGACGACCTGATTCTCCTGGGTCTGCTGCCCGACATGGAGGACTCGCACTCCATCATCAACCTCAATCTGCGTGATCCTGGCGGCAACATGTTCGAAGGGTTTCGGCCGACAGTTCGCCGGGCGGAGCTTTCACTGACCAAGAGTGTCGCCTCGGCAACTAGCGGAACGGCCGGTATCGATTTGGAGGGGTATCGAGATTATCGCGGCGTCCCCGTGGTAGGAGCTTGGGAGTGGCTTCCTAAATACGACATGGGGCTGGTCACGGAAATTGATCACGCGGAGGCCTTTCGCCCGTTGACCATTCTGCAATGGGCTTTCTTCTCTCTGTTCGGACTCTTGGCAATCAGTGCCGTGGCCATTTTCGTATTCACTCTGGTCGTCGCCCGGCTGCAGCGGGAAGCCCAGAAGGCGGCGATCGAGGCCAAGCAGCTTGGCCAGTATCGCCTGGAGACTCGCCTCGGCGCGGGGGCGATGGGTGTCGTCTATCGGGGACATCATGCAATGCTCCGCCGCCCGACGGCGATCAAGATGCTCAACGTCGACAAGGTCAATGAAACCTCGATCCAGCGATTCGAGCGTGAGGTGCAGATCACCTGCAAGCTCAACAACCCGAACACCGTGGCGATATACGACTACGGCCGCACACCGGAAGGGGTCTTTTATTACGCGATGGAGTTTCTGGACGGGATCGATCTGCAGGCGCTCGTGGACCGCTACGGACCGCAGCCCGAAGGGCGCGTGATTCGGATTCTGAAACAGATCTGCGGCTCACTGTACGAAGCTCACTCGATGGGCCTGGTGCACCGCGACATCAAACCCGCCAACATCATGCTCAACCGCCGCGGGGGCGAACCGGATGTGGTCAAGGTACTGGACTTTGGCCTGGTCAAAGCGATTGACGACCAGAAGCAGGCCCAGCAATCCGGCGGCGGACTCGCAGGGACGCCGCTCTATATGTCCCCCGAAGCGATCCAGACTCCCGATCTGGTCGACGCCCGTAGCGATTTGTACGCGGTCGGGGCTGTCGGCTACTTTCTGCTTACCGGGCAGCCGGTATTTAACGCGAATTCGCTGGTGGAACTGTGCCAGCAACATGTGACGACCATTCCCGAATCTCCTTCGAAGAGATTGGGAAAGTCGATTTCCCAGGAATTGGAAGGGGCACTCCTGGCTTGCTTGGAAAAGAGCCTGGCCCGGCGTCCGCAGACCGCCCGTGATTTGTCGGTGTTGCTCGATCGCGCGCCGACCGCAGGGAGTTGGCTGACCGACGACGCGGAAGCCTGGTGGGGCCGGCACGAACGGGCGCAAGCGGCGGCAACGGCCTTGCCTGTTAGCAGTGGCTCCGCGGGGAGCGGCTCGGCGAATTCCTCAGCAAACGCGACACCAACTGCCGCCAATCCGGGCGTGGCGACTTCCGCCAGCCTCGAGCGCACGATTGCCGCGGGTTAGTCCAACTGGTGGGCCGACTACTTCTCAATCGTGTCGGCAGATGAGAGAATCGTCTTTCCCCAGTAACTAACTCTGGTTTACTGGCTCGAGAATTGCGTTAGCCAACTCTCGGTTGTTCCCTAGTCGATTTGCACAAGAGTTGCGGGGCGATCCTCCTCGACACTACAAAGGGCGTGCGCGTTTTCGCACTTCTCTGGGCGAAACTACTCGGGCACCCATTCAAGATCCTCAAAAGGTCAAGCCTCATGTCACGAAACTCCCTGCTTGCCGCCACATCCCTCATTGCCAGTGCCTCGCTTTTGGGTTGGTTCTCCGCTGATAGCCCACGCAAGTCACAATCGGTCGCCCAAGAAAAGACCACGAAATCCACCACCAAAGCCGCTCCCGAAACGCTGGACCGCACCATCCTGCCAATCGCGGAACCCAAAGTTGTACCGAGCACGATTCTCGATGCCCGTAATGCCAAGGCGCCGCCGCGGTTCCAGGTGAAAGCACCGACGGGCGCGCCCAACGTCGTGATCGTGCTCATCGACGACATCGGCTTCGGTCACAGCAGCGCGTTTGGTGGACCGATCCGCATGCCCACGCTGGAAAAACTCGCTGCCTCCGGATTGAAGTACAACCGCTTCCACACGACCGCGCTGTGCAGTCCCACGCGCGTGGCCCTGCTGACTGGCCGCAACCACCATGTGAACAATGCCGGGGCGATCATGGAATTGGCCACGGCCTTCCCGGGCAATACTGGCGTGCGCCCGCTGAGCGTGACGCCGCTCGCTGAAATCCTGCGCCAGAACGGGTACAGCACCGCGGCCTTCGGCAAGTACCACGAGACAGCGCCGTGGGAAGTCTCCGTGTCCGGCCCCTACGATCGTGGGCCGACACGCTCGGGCTTCGACAAGTTCTATGGCTTTATCGGGGGGGAAACCAACCAGTGGGCGCCGGGCATCTTTGATGGCTCAGTGCGGATCGAGACTCCACGCACGAAGGACTACCACTTCACGACCGACATGACGGATCAGGCGCTCAAGTGGGTAAGCGCCCAGCAGGCGCTCACGCCCGATAAGCCCTTCTATATGTACTTCGCCACCGGGGCGACGCACGCGCCGCACCATGCACCCAAGGAGTGGATTGGGAAGTACAAGGGAGAGTTCGCGGGAGGCTGGGACAAGCTGCGCGAGGCAACCTTCGCGCGTCAAAAAAGGCTCGGTGTGATTCCCGCGGACGCTAAGCTGACCCCGCGACCCAAAGAAATCCCCGCCTGGGATGGGATGAGCGCCGACCAGAAACGGCTCTTCGAGCGCCAGATGGAGACCTTCGCCGGCTTTGCCGAGCACACCGACCATGAAGTGGGACGGCTGGTGGAACAACTGGAATCGATCGGCGAACTCGACAACACCCTCTTCTAGTACATCGTAGGGGACAACGGCTCCAGTGCCGAAGGGGGACCCGAAGGAACTTACAACGAAATGATGGCACTCAATGGAATCATCGGCAAGGCAGACCAGATGCTGGGCCACATCGAGGATTGGGGCGGCCCCACTACATTCCCGCACTTCGCCATCGGGTGGGCTTGGGCGGGCAACACTCCCTTTCAGTGGACCAAGCAAGTCGCCAGCCACTTCGGCGGCACGCGCAACGGAATGGTCCTTCACTGGCCCAGGGGTATCAAGGCCAAGGGGGAAGTCCGCTCGCAATTCCACCATGTGATCGACGTAGCGCCCACCGTGCTGGAGGCAGCGAAACTGCCCGAGCCCAAGCTGGTTAACGGCATTCAGCAGCGGCCGATGGACGGCGTTTCCATTCTCTATTCAGTGGACGACGCCAATGCCAAGGACCGCCACACCACGCAGTACTTCGAGATGTTCGGCAACCGCGGCATTTATCACAACGGCTGGGTCGCCTGCACGCGGCATTCGATCCCGTGGGTGATCGTGCCACTGCCGCCGGTGAGCGAGGATGTCTGGGAACTGTACAACGTAGACAAGGATTTCAGCCAGGCGGACAACCTCGCGACCCAGCAGCCCGAGAAGTTGAAAGAGTTGCAGGCGGTCTTCCTGGAGGAAGCGATCAAGAACCAGGTGCTGCCGATCGACGACCGCCGCTCCGAGCGCTTCAACCCTGTCATCGCCGGCAGGCCGGACCTGATGGGCGGGAGGAAATCGCTCACGGTTTACGACGGCATGACGGGCATGGCGGAGAATGCGTTTATCAACGTGAAGGGGGTCCATCACACCATCACCGCCGAGATCGAGGTGAAAGATGCCACCGCCGGCGGCGTGATTCTCGCCCAGGCCGGCTACTTCGGCGGCTGGACGCTGTACATGAAGGAGGGCAAGGTGCATCACGAGTACAACTGGTTTGCCCTTGAGCGCACCAACATCGCCGCCCCAAAGGCCCTCGCGCCCGGGAAGCATACCATCGTGTACGAGTTCACACCCGATGAAGCCAAACCCGGTACGGGCGGCAAGTCCGCCATCTTCATTGACGGCAAAAAAGCTGCCGAAGGGAAGATCCCCAAGACCCAGCCGTTCGCATTTTCCGCGGATGAAGGAGCGGATGTGGGTGAGGATGGCGAAACAAACGTGTCACCGGACTATCCGCAAGGGGACAACAAGTTCACGGGAAAGATTCAAAAGGTAACGATCGAGCTGAAGTGACCGAATATTCAACCAAGCTACAAATCGTCGGGTCGCACACACCTGACCTTCAAAGAGGAGTTGACCATGAAACAGATACTGTTCTGCGTGCTTGCGTTATTGTTAGTTGCCCATCCCCTGATGGCGTGGGCCCAGCAGCCCAGCGAGCCGCCGTCCGCCGACGCGGCGATCAAGAAAGCGGTGGCGGCTTATGTCGAAGCATTTAACAAGCACGACGCCAAGGCGCTGGCGGAGCAGTGGTCGCCGGAGGCTGTCTATATCAACCGCATGACGGGCGAAGAAGTCGTCGGGCAAATGGCGATTGCCGAACAATTCACCGCGATTTTCAAGGGGCGGCCGAACCTCAAGATCGATGTGACCACGGAGTCAATCCAGTTCCTTTCGCCCAATGTCGCGGTCGAACATGGCACCGCCAAGCTATTAGCCGCGAAGGAAGAGCCTGAAGTGATCGAGTACACGGCGGTGTATACCAAGCGAGAGGGCAAATGGCTGCTTGACCGCGTGACCGACAAGGCCCCAGAAGTCATTCCCACGCACTACGAGCAACTGAAAGTGCTGGAGTGGATGATCGGGCATTGGGTGGACAAGGACGACAACGTTCAGATTGAAACAGAGTGCAAATGGGCCAAGAATCAGAACTATCTGGTTCGCTCATTCTCGGTAGTGGCCGCGGGCCAACTCGATATGTCGGGGATGCAGATTATCGGCTGGGACCCCGCAGCAAAATCGATTCGTTCCTGGACCTTCGACTCCGACGGCACCTTTGCCGAAGCCACTTGGACCTCCAAGGGAGGGCGCTGGTTTATCAACAACAAGGGGGTCTTACCGGACGGACGGAAAGCCTCGATGGTCAATGTCATCAAGCCCGTCGATAAAAATTCGTTTACCTGGGAAACGATCGAACGGACGGCTGGAGGCGAACTGCTTCCCAATATTGGGGAAGTGAAGATCGTCCGAGAGTAGTTTCAGTCAGGCATTGCCTTCTCCGCTCCAACACGTCGCAAAACCAAACACAATAACCTCGAGGCTTCCAATGAAACGTACATCCATTCTCATGCTCTCCATTGCGGCAATTCTCCTTTTCGCAGGTTATGAAGTATTTGGCCGCGGAGGGGGAGGCGGCGGACGTGGTGGCGGCGGTGGACTCGGAGGGGGTGGAGGTGGTTTTAGTGGTGGTGGTGGCGGTGGAATGGCACGACCCTCTCCCGCAGCGGGGCGTTCTCCTTCGCTAGGAGGTGCACCGATGGGTGCTCGGCCCGGCGGAGGTGCTGCACCACGACCAGGGCCTGGTGCCGGTGGCACACCGCGGCCTGGGACCGGCGCTGGCGGAACACCGAGACCGGGTGCCGGCGCAGGGGGAGTCGGAGCGGGGAACAGGCCCTCGGCAGGTCAACTCAACAACTTCCTTGACATTCCCAGTGCGGGAACGGGAGCGGTAAGGCCGGGGGCTGGCCGCGCGGCTTCTGATTTTCTGCAGGGAGGAGCGGCGCGGCCGGCTCAACTTCCAGGGGGCGCGGTGAGGCCGGGAAACGTGCCCGCCGCCGGCACGGCTCGGCAGAACATATCGGGCAGCCGGGCCGGTCGCATTGAGAACCGACAGGAATGGCAAGGGAATCGCCAGCAGCGGCGCGATGAAGTCCGCAATCAGGTTGCCGAGAACCATCCTCGCTTGGATTTCTGGAGCGACCATCCCAACTGGGCGGCGTGGCGCATCAACCGCCCCTATCGCTGGGCGACCTGGGCCGCCATCACCGGCTGGGTTGGCTACGGCTGGAGTGATGCGACGCCGTACAGCTATGGCGAAAACGTCTACTACAGCGAGGATCAGGTCTACTACGGCGACCAGCAAGTTGCCACGGCAGAGGAATATGCCCAGCAGGCCGAGACCATCGCCACCAGCGCGCCCGAGGTTAAGCCCGAGAACGGAGAATGGATGCCGTTAGGCGTGTTTGCCTTGACCCAGGACGGACAAGCGTCAGGTGCTGATCCCACCATGTTCATGCAGCTTGCTATCAGCAAGGAAGGGATTATTTCCGGTACTCTGAAGAACACAGCGACCGGGCAAACCCAAACGCTGGAAGGCATGGCCGACAAGAAGAGCCAGCGCGTCGCTTGGACAGTTACCGGCCAGCAGCGTCCGATCATGGAAACGGGGATCTCCAATCTTACGCAGGACACGGCCCCGGCGCTCGTTCATTTCGCCGACGGCCAGACCCAGCAATGGCTGCTCGTCCGTTTGGAGGAGCCGAAGGAGAAATAGTCAAGGAAGACTTCTGAAGAAGCTACGCTGTTGCTAATCCCAGGGAGCCGTCCGCCGATAAGCTGTGCGGGGCTCGGGATTAATGTGCGAATTCCAGGAGCAATCTACCGAATCAGCCAGAATACACGGAAGTCTCGACATTTCTCAAGGAAGAGAAGTCTATGGCCCGCTATCGCCAATTCGCGGTCGTATTGCTCGCAGCGCTCGCCGTCATGACGGGCCGAGCGGCGCAGGCCCAGACTTTTGGAGTGGAAACGCACAACACTCTCATGCCTGCCTCCGGCGGCATGGCCGGTGCTAGCGTTGCCCGGCCTCAGGATTTGACGTCGGCCATTAATGGCAATCCGGCATCGATCACGCAGTTCCGAGGAACGCAATTCCTCTTTGGCGGTGCCTGGGCTGAGCCGACATTCAATCTCAACCAGACGGCTCCGATTCCCATCGTTGGCCCGCCCCTGATCGATCCGTTTTCGGCCAAGTCCACGGCCCCCGGTGCTCCGATGGGCAACATCGGCGTGACTCAGGAAATGAGTGCCTATGGGCTGCCGGTGACGCTGGGGATGGGCTTCATATCCACCAGCGGAGGGATGGTCGACTTTCGACATATTCCGGAAAGCCACGGAACCAATTCGGGGATGGTGGTCTTTTCGATGCCCGCGACGCTGGGCGTCCAGGTTTCCGAGAAGCTCTCGGTGGGAGCCAGCCTCGCGATGGGAATCGCTTTTTTCGATGGTCCCTTCGTCGGTGTCGGCGGAATGACGCCGGACTACTCTCTTCGCGACACACTGGGAGCCAATTACGACCTTACCGAATGCACGACCGTTGGCGCTTACTACCAGTCTGAACAGTCGTTCCGATTCGACAACGCCTTTGTGCTCAATCCGGGCATCGGACAAACCGCCATCGATGTCAACATGGAATTGCCGCAGAACTTCGGCTTGGGGATCGGCAATACGGCCCTGATGGACGGTCAACTGCTGGTGGCGGTGGACGTGCTGTACAAGACCTGGGACGACGCGGACCTCTTCAAGGCGATCTACGACAACCAATGGGTGGTGCAGTTCGGCACCCAGTACACGATGGGAAATTACAAGCTGCGGGCCGGCTACGCCTGGGCGGAGAATCCCCTGGATTCCACTCCTGGACCCAACCTCGGCGGCGTCATTCAGCCCGGCGGCCTCAGGGCGGTGCGCTATTCCCAGGGCCTGCTCGCCATCACCAGCCAGCACCGGATTTCAGCCGGCATCGGCATGACCGACGTGCTTCCCGGCGTGGACATGGACGTGATGGCCGGCGGCATGTTCCGCGACGAGCAGCAACTGGGAGATGCCACGCAAACATCAATCGCCAGTTACTGGATCGGTTTTGGCCTGACTTGGCGGTTTGGACGAGGATCGTGTGAATCGGATTGCGCTGACGGCGAGTAGTCTTCGGGAAGCGCCCTCACGCACAGTGCCCCTATCGAATGGTGCCTTCGGAAGCCTATCCTACGTAATTCACGTAGCAATGGCTCCAACCGAAAGCAGTCCATGACCCACGCCTGGCACGACGTTATTCCCGGCAAGAATCTGCCGGCTGAATTCACCACGGTCATCGAAATCCCTCTTGGCTCCAGCGTCAAGTACGAGCTGGACAAGGCGACGGGGCTGCTCAAGCTCGACCGCATTTTGTACTCGGCCGTTTACTATCCCGCCAACTACGGATTCATTCCTCAGACGCTGGCTGAAGACGACGACCCGCTCGACGTGCTGGTTCTTTGCCAGGAGCCGGTCAATCCGCTGACCCTGGTGCGGGCCCGGGCTATCGGCGTGATGACGATGATCGACAGCGGCAAGAAGGACCATAAGATCCTGGCCGTTGCCTCCGACGACCCGGAATTCAACGATTTTCGCGAAGCCAGCGAACTTCCCATGCACCGGCTGACCATGCTGCGGCGATTCTTCCAGGATTACAAAATGCTCGAAGGGAAAGCCGTCGAGGTGGACGACTTTCAGCCAGCCGCCTTCGCCCTCCCCATCATCACCGATGCCTTGCAGCGGTACAGCGAGCAGCGGCGGAAGGGGTTTGGGAAGTAAGCCGATCTGGAGGACTCTTTCCCAACAGTGCATTTCCAATAGGGAAACCCCAGAAAACCTGGGTACAATGAACGGATGGTAACAAACGGGTCAATCCGTCCGAGTTTTGGTTGTCCGAAAGCCGTTCATTTTGGTAAGATACTTTGTGATAACAGGTTAGGACAATGCTTTCTCCCAAAGGGATGCTCATGAAAGCGCTGCTTCCCCGGGCCACTTGGCCCATGCTCTTAGTCTTTGGATTATTCGCGACGAGCTGGAGGCCCTTGTCGGGGCAAGTGGTTCCCCCCAAGGTTGGGACCGCCAATCCAGAAAATATTATCACCATCTTCATGCCCGCACCCCGAGCGCTTCGGCAGCAGCTCAGCCGGGCGCAAGCGGCAATTGCGGAGGAGCGCTACGCGGATGCCGTTGAGTCGCTCGGCGGAATCCTCAATGGTGAATCAGTTGACCCCGAGTTGAAGAATAATCGGGGCGAGCTCTTCGATGACTTTTTTCTCCCCATTGAGAATGAAGGTGAAGCCCAAACCAGCCTGAAGACGCAGGCCCTGCAGATGCTCGGGGCGATGCCGGAAAAAGGAAGGCGATTGTACGAAGTCAATTTCGGCTCGGATGCCCGGGCAATGCTCGACGCGGCTTTGGCCGAAGGGAATGTCCCTAAGTTGACCGAAGTTGCCAGGCGCTACTTCCATACCAAGGCCGGCTATGAAGCGGCTATCTTGCTGGGGCGACTCAACATTGACCAAGGGCGACCGCTGGCGGCTGCACTGGCGTTCAAGCGTGTTGCCGAAGTTCCGACGGCTGCGGCCCAGTATGATCCGGAATTATCCCTTCTGCTTGCGACAAGTTGGCAATTTGCGGGGCAACAGGACAGGGCAAAAGAAACCCTGATCGCCCTGCGGCAGAGGAATCCGGGAGCCAAGATTTCCGCGGGAAACACCTCCGTCAATCTCTTTGAGCGGGATGACGATGCTTTGGACTGGCTGACCAGGCTTGTCGGCGGTGGTGGCAAGGCCCGCAATTCCGATGCCCTGCAGTGGGTGATGTTTCGCGGGAATGAAACCCGCACCGCTTCCACCAGCGCCAGCCTCCCCCTGCTGTCGCCACGGTGGACCGTTCCTTCGGTCGATGATCCGCAGGACGCCATTAAGGTGCGGCAACAGGCCAAGAGTCCGCCTGACAGGGTCATCATTCCCTCGCTGCAGCCGCTGGTGGTAAAGGACTTCGTCATCTATCGCACCGCCGATCGCGTGATGGGAGCGTCGCTCTTGGATCAGGGAAAGCGGATTTGGTATTTCCCCTGGGATGAAAGTGCCTATGACAAGGCCGCCCGCAATACGGCGACCCAGCCCAAAAGTCCGCTCACCTCCACCCGTGAACAGCAGCTCGAGGTTCGCATCTGGAAAGATCATCCCTACGGGCAAATGAGCAGCGATGGCAACCAGGTGTTTCTCATCGACGACATTGGTTTTCCCGCCGTATCCGCGAATAATCAGATGCAGCGAGTGATCATTGGGGGAAGGGCTGGCGGAATGTTCGCCAACCCCTTTAATCAACAGTCCACCAACAAGCTGGCGGCCATTGATTTGCATCGCCAGGGGGCCCTGAATTGGAAGATCGGTGGTGAAAGCGGCGAGGACGACCCGAATTTGGCCGGAGCATTTTTCCTGGGCCCGCCGCTTCCATTGGGTGGTCAGCTTTTCGTGCTGGCGGAATTCAACGGCGAGGTCCGTCTCCTCTGTCTGAGCGCCCGGACGGGAATGCTGGAGTGGAAGCAGTCTCTGGCCATGATGCCAGAAGGGCGCACCATTACGCTTGATAGTACGCGGCGACTGGCGGGTGCCGCGCCCTCGTTCGCGGAAGGGGTCTTGGTTTGCCCGACCTCTGGTGAAGGTATTGCGGCCGTCGATCTAGCCACCCGCACTCTTCGCTGGGGATATCAATACCCGCGCTTGGATGCCGGGAATTTTCGGCGGTTCAACAATGGGTTTCAGTTGCCAATCAGCGACGGCACGAATAAGGAACAACACTGGATCGACGGAACCGTGACGATTTCCGGCGGCACGGTCCTGCTGACGCCGGTCGAATCGATGGACCTGCATTGTCTGGACCTGCTCACCGGAAAGCTTAAGTGGCCGCCGCTACCGTGCGCCGAAATGCTGTTCATCGGCTGCGTTCATGACGGCAAGGCGATTCTGGTGGGGAAACGGCAAGTGAAGGCGATCAACCTGGCGGATGGCAAGGAAGCCTGGACGTCGCCAGTCGAGCTCAACGGCGATGCCCCGTCGGGTCGGGGCTATTACAGTGATCACTATTACTATTTGCCGACTAGCTCGTCGCAACTTTTCAAGATCGATTTGGACAAGCAAACCATCGCAGCGCGGGTCACAACCGGCAACCCGCTGGGAAATCTGGTCTGTTACAAGGAAGAGTTGATTTCGCAAACCGCCGATGGCATTTCCTCGTTTTATCTCGCCGAGCCACTGCGGAAACGGACGCAGGAGTTGCTGGCCAAGAATCCCAACGATTCCTGGGCTCTCGCCCGCAAGGGAGAAATCCTCCTGCAAGACGGCAAACAAGCAGAGGCTCTCAGTACACTGCGGAGAGCGCAAGAACTTGCTCCTGACGACGCCGAGACCAAGGGAATGCTGGCCCGCGCAATGCTCTCGCTCCTGCGCGCCGACTTTGCGTCTCATCAGGCCTTGGCCGTGGAAGCTGAGCCCTTGTTGGCGGACCAGCCGGCGCTGCGACGGGAATTCTATCGCTTGCGGGCCCAAGCCATGGAGAAGGCCGGAAGCCCGTTGGAAGCGTTTGCCGCCTACATTGCCCTGCGCGACCAGCCGGGGGATGCGCTGGAAATGGAAGAACTGTCGCGGGAGCATTCTGTTCGCCGCGAGCGGTGGATTAGTGCCCGCCTGGCGGCGCTCTTTACCAAAGCCAATCCGGAATTGAAGAAGCAGTTCGAGGGACAGGTGCAAACCCGATTCACCAAGGCCAAGGAAGCTGTCGGCCCCGCGGCGCTGGCCGACTTTGTGGATTTCTTCCGCTTCCATCCCTTGGCGGCCGAGGGGCAATTGGAATTGGCCCAGCGGTATGTGGAAGGTGGAAAGGTGCTGGAAGCGGAACTGGCCATTGGCGAGTTGGCCACGCACGCCGAACCCCTCATCGCGGCTCGAGCCAACGCCATTTTGGCGGCGACCTATGAAGCCGCTGGCCGATTTGAGCTGGCCCGCGAACGCTACGAAAAGTTAGGGGACAAATATTCCGCAGTGGTTTGCTTCCAGGGCAAGACTGGCAAAGACCTGGCGGACGAAGCCGCTCTGCGGCAAAACATTCAGCGGCAGATGGCCTCACGCATTTGGCCCACTGGCAACGTGGAAGCGAAAGTGGCCGATCTGCAAGGAACGGGGGCCGGTTTTAGCACCTATCGTTACCTGGTCCCCATCAGCGAATTTCGCGGGGCGGCCTCGCGCGGCCTGCGGGGGCAGATTTCTCCGAGCGAAGCGGTATTCCGATCTTTCGATAGCACTGGCAGATTGGTCTCCACCACTTCACTGACACGTAACGGTCAACAGGTTATTGCCTCGAATCAGTCGACTGGGAAATCCGTGGGGCACTTGATGCTGGTTTCGACCGGTGGTGAGATTCTGGCCGTGGACGCGCTCCGAATTCGTGCCGGCATTACGATCGACGGCATGTTGTGGCGGAAGGACACCACGGACGGCGACCCCAATTTGCGCGGCAGCCGGATTGGCTATGCCACGCGAGCTGCCAATGGGAACCCGCTGCTGCCCAGCAATTTCCGCAGTAACATTCAAATCGATCGCGGTCAGGGGACTATTGGAGCGATAAGCTCTCTCGGCATCACGTATTTGCGGGGCCGGCAGTTGGTTTGTGTCGAGGCATTGAGTGGGCGGGTGCTGTGGGAGCGTTCGGGTATCGAAGCCGGGTCGGACGTTTTCGGCGACGAGCAGAAAGTCGTCGTCATAGCGCCGGGTGAGAAATCCGCTTTTGTCTACAGCGCGATTGACGGAACTTTGCTGGATCGCCGAATGGTCGACCCGCAAGATCGCCGCTGGACGACTTGCGGGCGGAACGTTCTCGCCTGGGAAGCAGGAGAGGGCAAGGTGGTGCATCTCCGCCTGTACGACGCCACGAATCAGGGAGTCGGTCTTTGGTCCAAAGATGTCAACCTGCCCACCAAGGGCTTCATCGTTGACGGCGAAGAGCTGGCTCTGCTTGAGCCCAGCGGAGAATTCACCGTCATCTCTCTGCAGACCGGCAAGAAAATCATGTCCGCAAAAGTGGATCTAGAACCCGAGTTGCAATCAATTGCCGTCGTTGCGTCCCGCGGGCAGTACCTACTGGCCACGAGCCAGCCGCAAACCGGAGAGGCCAGCGGCGTCACGGCATTTCCGTTGCAAAATGGCGGACCGGCGGGAGCCCCGGTGCACGGCAAGGTGTATGCTTTTGATCGCGCCACGGGTGCCGCACAGTGGCAAACGCCGGCATTCGTCTCGCAACACGCCCTGCCGCCGGACCAGCCAACGGAGTCGCCAGTGCTAGTCTTTGTGCGGAGAAAGAACACGTCTCGCGGCACCGGCGCGACCAGCAACGTCAGCTCGCTGCTCTGCTTGGACCGGCGAGACGGCAGTGTCGTGTTTGAGGAAGATGCGTTCCTGGGAGTCGCGAGCAATTGCGACACGGTGTGCGACCGCGAAAACCGGACGGTTTCCATTCACGTCACGGGAGACAGCAGCCGAACCCTGACGCTGAAATTCACGGACAATCCCGCTCCCCCCCGTCCGCCGGCTCAGCTCGGAATGATGTCCAGCCGGAGCTTGGGCGAGCAGCGCGGGACGATGGTGGACGTGGCGGCGGATGTCTTCCGGGCTCTCAACCAGATCCCCGGTGGAGGCAATCAAAACGGCGCTCCACCACCGGGCATTCGAATTCCCTTGCGTCTCCCCGGAGGGCTGCCGCTGCCTGTCCAGCCGCCCAAGTAATGGTTGGCTTGCTAAAAACCGGCACGCTTGCTTTGTAACTCGGGTGGAGTTTCTATTCCCAGAGAGTGCCAGTCTTGTCGAGGATTTGTGGCGGAAGCGCGTTCGCGTGGAACAAATGCGACAGTGAAGGCTGGTTTGTTTCACAGCGAAAATGCCTGTCCCCGCGAGTGCCTCTTATGGCCCAGTAATCCATGAATCGTCGAACCTTGCTACTGTCGTGTCTTTTGCTTGCCGGCGTTCTGTCGGCATCCTCCTTCCCATCAATTTCGCAAACGGCCGCTGCGGACACCATCACTTTTGAAACGCCGCAGGACTTTTTGCAGTTGCCAGGCGGCTACACTCTCGGAGCCTGCTCAGCGGTGGCAGTGAATAGCCAGGATGAGGTTTATCTGTTCCACCGGGGGAAACATCCAATTCTCTGTTTTGATAAGGAAGGCAAGTTTCTTCGCTCCTGGGGAGACGACCAAATTGGCATCGCTCATGGGCTCAGGATCGATAAGGAAGACAACGTCTGGGTCACCGACATTGGCAACCACCAGGTCTTTAAGTTCGATCCGCAGGGAAAAGAGTTGCTGGCCCTCGGCACCGGCAAGTCAGGGACGGAAACGGACCAGTTCGATAAGCCGACCGATATCGCCTTTGGCCCGAGCGGCGAGTTCTTCGTTTCCGACGGCTACGGCAACAGCCGCGTGATGAAGTTTTCGCCTAACGGCGGGTTCATCAAGACCTGGGGAACCCGCGGCACCCGCGGCGGCGAGTTCAACCTGCCGCACAGCATTGTGGTGGACGCCAAGGAGCGGGTTCTTGTGGGCGACCGGGAAAACAACCGCATTCAGGTTTTCGACCTCGAAGGGAAGCCGCTCGCCATCTGGCGGGACTACGCCCCTTACGGCCTGGCATTCGATCCCGCCGGCAACCTCTTTGTAGCGGACGGCCGGGCCAACAAGGTGAATCTGCTCGACGCCGCCGGTAAAGTGAAGAAAAGCTGGGGCCGCAAGGGCCCCAAGCCCGGCCAGTTCGACCTGCCCCACATGCTAGCCTTCGATTCCGGCGGTAACCTCTACGTCGCTGAAATCAACGGCCAGCGGCTGCAGAAGTTTAGGAGGAAAAGTGGTCCGCTCACTCCGTGAGCGGACATGTCGTCACATTCCGTGTGACGGCTACAAAACCGGACTAAACGCCCGCATTGCGCACTCATACACGTCCTTCAGCGGCAGATTCTGCTCGGCGGCAATCTTGCGGCAGGATTCGAATTCGGGGGAGAAGCTGAGGCTGCCATCCGAGAGGACGGCGAGCTTCCCTTCGATTTTGCCCCAAGTGGTTTCAACACTGTGCGGACGTCGCTCCAGCTTGTGGCGGCTGGCGGGCCAGCGGCGGATGCCGAGGGTGCCAGTTTCCTTGAAGATGATTTTCTCCATCTTGGGAACGAGGTCCGGCCCGCAGAGGACGCTGAGCAAGACGCCGGGGCGGTTCTTTTTCATCTGGATGGACGTCGTGTAAACGTCGAGTGCACCGGCTTCGAAGAGTTTGGCGGTGCAGTGGCCGACGATTTCACCACTGATGTCGTCCAGGTTGGTTTCCAGCACCCAGACCTGGTCGCTGACGATGTTCAGTTCGGCCTCGCCGATAATCAACCTGAGCAGATTCGCCTGCTCCTTCATGTCCCGGTCGCCGGCTCCCAGGCCGATGGTCTGCATTTTCATTGCCGGCAGCGGGCCGAACTCGTCGGCGACGGTCGCCACGATGGCGGCTCCAGTGGGTGTGGTCAGCTCACAGGCGCAAACCGAGGGTGCGAGCGGAATTCCTTTAAGCAATTCGGCAGTCGCAGGAGCCGGAATGCTCACGCGGCCGTGCTCGATTTCCAGAAAGCCCATCCCTGTGGGAATCGGTGAACAGACAATCCGGTCCACGCCGAGTAGCGTCAGGCCGACGGCGCTTCCCACGATGTCGGCGATGGAATCGACCGCCCCCACTTCGTGGAAATGCACTTTGCGAATCGTGGTGCCGTGGACCTTCGCCTCGGCCTCTCCGAGCCGCGTGAAGATCCGTTTGGCCAGTTCTTTCTGAGCCGTGGTCAGGACGAAGCTGGCGTCAATTTTCTCGACAATATGGTGCAAATGCCGATGGGCCTTCTCCGGTTCATGCTGGACATGCACCTTCAGGCCGCGAAATCCCTTGCGATGCACCTCTTCGGCCACCAGCTTGACGCCCGGATAGCCGAGCGAATCGATGCCTGCCTGCATGGCGGCCAGTTCGACACCGCAGTCGGCCAGGGCCCCCAGATTCATATCCCCGCTGATTCCGCTGGGGCAGTCGAAGTAGGCGATTTTCATGATTCGGCGGTGCTGAAGAAGGAGCCAAAAGGATGCCCCAAGATAGCACTCCGCGCAAAAAAAATCTCACACAGAGGAACGGGGGCACGGAAGTTGAAAAAGAACCTCGGTGTCCCAGCAACTTAGGGCGAGAATTGACGCCTCGCATTGGAACTCGCCGGCTGGCGCGCCTGTTCAACTTCTCTGTTCAATTACCAAGCTCCGACACGTTACTTCGCCAGGCGAAGCGAAGCGGACGCAGTATCCACGCTGGAATCGAAATTTCGGGCGTTGACTTCCGCGTGGGGCTCTTTGCTGCCTGGAAGAGCGGCAAAATCTCCCTTGGCGGCTTCCAATTCGCCGCGGACGATGCGGATCGTATCGGGGGCTTCAATGCCCAAGGTGACGCGGTTTCCGGCGACCCGATTGACGACGACCGTGATGTTGCCGGCGATGACGAGACGCTCACCAACTTTACGACTGAGAACTAACATGGATCTATCCTCCTTGCCTTGGGGTGTGCCCGCTGCTAGCGGGCTGGATTTCATTTCCGACACACGAGAATCTTTCTGTTCGCCCCCGGCGATTTACAGTTTGCCGTTTCGGCAGACTCGCGTGGGGCATTTTGTACAGCAAGTTGTGTTCCGATTGTGAATTCATGAGGAAAAATCGCCGAAGGAGCGAGATTTCTCGAAAATAGCCGTCGTAATTACCGGCGACCAAAAGGTTATTCGCCCGGAAAAGGCTCTCATTGAGGGATGAAATCCAGAATTGGGACATTCACCAGGGATGGGATGGGAATTGGGCTCGGCCGCTCCGTGCTGTGTCGAATTGGTTGTGCCCAGACGCGCAGTAATGTCGCTGGCCGCACGGTGAAATTCCATTAAGATGCTCTGATCCAGCGAGCTAGCAATCGGCGGATACGTTCTCCTTCTGAAAACTCGTCAACGGCGCAATCTCATGAAACTCGAAACCCTTTTGTTGCCAGTGGTCTGCTTCTTGGCGATATTGCTGGCAACTCTTCCGGGCACTCTGTCCGCGGCTGATGACTCTGAGGAAGACCTGCTGCAGAAGGCCGCTCAGGCGTCCGCGCGTGGTGAGAGCGGACAGGCGATTGGAGTGCTGAGCGAAGTCCTTGCCAAAAACCCCAAGCAGTCGCTGGCGTATTATCTGCGGGGGCGAGAGAACTTTCGGGCTGGCAAAATCAAGGAATCGGTCAGCGACCTCGACAAGCATGTGGAGTTGGAATTGGCCAATAGGAAAGACTCGAAAGCCGAGGCTCGGCAGTGGGAGCGAGGCATCTCGTACTATTACGCCGGCCAGTTCGAGAAAGGGGCCAAACAGTTCGAACTCTACCAGACGTTCCACGACCAGGACGTCGAGAATTCCACCTGGCGATATCTGTGTGTCGCCCGGACAGACGGCATCGAAAAGGCTCGCGAGAATCTGCTCCCGATCAGCGATGATCGCCGAGTCCCGATGATGCAAATCTATGACCTCTATCGCGGCAAGCTCAAGCCGGCCGAGGTGCTCGCCGCCGCCGAGGCGGGCACGCCGGCGAAGGAGGCTTTGAATTCTCATCTCTTCTACGCCCACCTTTACATCGGCCTCTGGCACGAAGTGGCCGGCGAGAAAGATTTGGCGAGGAAGCACATCTTGGAGGCGGAGAAGCACAAGATTGGCCATTACATGTGGGACGTGGCTCATGTCCATGCCGACCTGCTGAGGGCCAAGGACAAGGAAGGCAAAAAACAGGAATAGCTGCGGAAGTAACACGGATGGACACGGACCCAGCAGGCACCGCCGGGTGTTGACTTTCGCCCCGTCAGTGCCAGACTGACGGCAGAAATCTCTCTCTCATTTCTCTTGGAGGCAGCCATGTCCCTGCTGAAACGTAGTTGGTTCGTCGGAATTCTAGCTCTAGTTTTTACAGCGCCGGCTTTGGCTCAAGAGGCCAAGCCCAACGATGCCGTCGTTCCTGTTCCCCGCGATGGCGGCTGGATGAAGCGGCACGAGAGCTTCAATGAACGGGTAAGAAAAGGTAACGCCGACCTGCTTCTGATTGGCGACTCCATCACTCAAGGCTGGGAAGGCTCTGGGGCGAAAGTCTGGAAGGAATTCTATGAGAAGCGGAATGCCGTCAACCTGGGCATCGGCGGCGACCGGACCCAGCACGTCCTCTGGCGGCTTGATAACGGCAACATTGAAGGGATCAAGCCCAAGCTGGCCGTGCTGATGATCGGCACGAACAATTCCGGAACAAACACCTCCGAGCAGATTGCCGCAGGTGTCAAGGCAATTGTCGAGAAGCTCCGCACAAAACTCCCCGAGACGAAAGTGCTGGTGCTGGCCATTTTCCCCCGTGGCCCCAACAACGAAAACAAGAACCGTCAGGTCAACGCCGGCGCGAACGCCATAGTCGCCAAGCTGGCGGATGACAAGAACGTCTTCTACCTCGACATCGGCCCCAAGTTTCTCGACGCCAGCGGCAACCTCAGCAAGGAAGTGATGCCCGATCTGCTCCACCTCAACGAGAAGAGCTACCGCACCTGGGCGGAATCGACCGAGGAGAGCGTGAAGAAGTTGATGGGAGAGTAGGGGGCGAATTGCGACTTTCTTCTGATGACGGCAACACAATTATTGCTGTACTCCTTGGGCCGCAGCATTTGCTGCGGCCTGATGGTGGCGGTCGCATGGCCGTCGCTTGCTGCGGACGAGCCCGCTGAGCCGATCCCCCTCATCAGCATGCCGGGGGAAGTTCATAAGGGCCCGCTGCCGCCGCTGACGGACGCCGAACGAGCGCTGGCTAAGGCACTGGAAGCCGATGTCACAAAGCTCGCCGTCGAAATCGGCGAGCGGAACATTGTTCGCGGCGGCTTCCACGACAAGGATCTCGTTGCCGCCGAAAAGTTCCTGCAAAAGTCGCTGGAGGAAACTGGCTATAAAGTAGAGCGGCAGGAATACGAGATTCGCAGCATTGCCGGGGCGAAGGTCGCGAACCTGATTGCCGAAGTCCCCGGCGGCGATAGGAAGGAAGAAATCGTCGTCATCGGCGCCCACTACGATTCGGTCCGCGACTGTCCCGGCGCGAATGACAACGGCAGCGGCGTGGCGGCGACTTTGGCACTGGCCCGGGCGTTCGTCAAGAAGAAGCCGGCCCGCGCGCTTCGCTTCGTTCTGTTCGCCAACGAAGAGCCGCCGTGGTTCCAAACGAAAGACATGGGCTCGCTCGTTTATGCGACCGAGTGCAAACAGAAAGACGAGAACATCGTCGCCATGCTCAGCCTGGAAACGATCGGCTATTACAGCGACGAAAAGGGAAGCCAGAAGTTTGGCCACCTGCTGCCGCTCCGCTGGATTTATCCCGAAACGGGGGACTTCATTGCCTTTGTCGCCGACGTGAAGTCCGGCCCGCTCGCCCAAAGGGTGGTCGGCAAATTCCGCGAGACAACCAAATTCCCCGCCTACGGCTGTGCCCTTCCCGGTGTCATTGCCGAGATCGGCTGGTCGGACCATTGGTCGTTTTTGGAAAAGGGCTATCCCGCTCTCATGGTCACGGATACCGCCATTTTCCGCTATCCTCATTATCACAAGAAGGAAGACACCCCGGACAAACTCGACTTCAAGCGAACCGCCCGGGTTGTCGCCGGATTGGAACGTGTCATCGCCGACCTGGCAGGAGTGAAATAGTGCCGCTGACCAAAAAGTCCGTCCTCGTCGACCAAGATTCTCGCCACCTGGGCCGGCGGATGGACCGCGTGGTGCAATCTCTCACGGACATGCTCCCCCGGGCTCAGGTCCTCGGCCTCTTCGATCACGGCTGCGTGCTCCTCAACGGCGCAACCTGCGCTTTCCCCGGTCAGCAGGCGAGCGTCGGCGATCAGGTCGAGGTGCGCTACGACGCGAAGCAGATCTACCACCCTCGCAAGCAACCCCGCAACAACCTGGGCTTCGAAATCGTCTTCGAGGATCGCCACCTCATCGTCGTCAACAAGCCGCCGGAATTGCTGACCGTTCCCACCATCCGGGGCGAGACGAACACGCTCGTCGCCAAGGTCAGCGAATACGTCCGCCACGTCTCCGGCGGCAAGCAGGTCTTCACCGCCCACCGGCTTGACCGAGGGGTCTCCGGCTTGCTCGTCATGGGGAAGTCGCTGGAAATCTCCCAGCAAATCCGCGATCAATTCGCCCTGCATAAGCCGGAACGGGAATACACGGCGCTCGTCGCCGGCTCGGTCAAGAAAGACAAGGGAACCTTCAACACGCTGCTCGCCACGGACAAAGACCTGACCCGCTTCTCCACGGACAACGAAGAGATTGGCCAGCGGGCCATCACCCACTATGAGGTCGTGCAGCGGCTCAAGGGCTTTACCCAGGTCAAGGTCCGGCTGGAAACCGGCCGCCGTAATCAAATCCGCGTTCACTTCGCCGAAGCCGGCCATCCGGTCATCGGCGATCCACGCTATGAGCCCAAACTGGCCGCGCATCGCCGCTGGCCTTACAAGCGGCTCGCGCTCCATGCCCGGCGGCTCGCCTTCGAGCATCCCATCACCGGCCACGAGATGCGTTTTGAATCTCCCCTGCCGGTGGAGATCGAACGGATGCTCATGTAGTCCGCTTAGTAGCCTGCACACGGAGTGTGCAGGCCTGTCCGCTCACGGAGTGAGCGGACTACTTTGTTACTTTCTCCGCAGCGTGAACGTCATGTAGTGAATGCCAGTTTCGTCATTCACCACCATGCCGCCGCCAGGGGCGAAATACTTGGCCAGCACCGAGAAAGCCGGCAGCGGATTGTCCTTCAGGGCCTTGTTCACGTTCCGCAGGAAATCGTTATTTTCCGAAGCAGACTCCAGCCCCTTCTGCGTGTTCTCGGCCCGCACCAACTCATACACAAACCGCAACGCTTCTTCCGGCCGCGAGAAGCTCACCAGGGCCGGCGCATCTCCCCCCACCTGCCGTTTGATCTTGCCGGAGATCAACTTGTATTCCAAATCTCCCGCCAGGCCGCGGGAAGCGTCGCTGGTCGTGGTAATGCAATTGTGCAGAGCATTGGTGCTATCCGTCAAAACCAGGTAGTCGCCGATGATGGCCGCGGCGGGAGTCGGCCGGCGGAATCCCGCGGGCAACTCGGGCGCGCCTTCCCGCTGCGGCATCTTAACGGCCCAGTAGGTCACTCCGCCGAACGATTTCTTTTCCACTGCTTCCGGGAACTTCGCCACCAGCTTTTCCACGACCGAAGTCTGAAAACTCTTCGCGTCCTTCAGCTTGACCCCGAAAATGTTCACCTGGCTGTTCACGGTGACCGGCTTTTCCACCCACTGGGCCAGCGTCACGCGGCCATCCAATGCGGGCACAATCTCGGTCTCCACATCGATGCCAATGTTGTCCGACAGCCGCGTCTTGACGATGTTTTTGAAATCCCCTTCGCCTTGCAGGCTGTCCCAGAGCTTGTTGCCATTCTTGAACATGTCCTCGAACCGCCAGTGTAAAGTCATGTAGTTGGTCACGTCGTTGGGAACCCAGGCTTCCGGAGTGGAATCGCCCGAGCCCAAGGCAATTAACTCCACCACGCCGCTCCGCGGATTGTCGAGCAGAATGTGGAAGTGGATGACATCATCAAATTCACCGACCCCCATGATCATGCTACCTCCCATCCCTTTCACGCCGTCCACGCCGAGCGGCTGGAAGAAGGCGAGGGCCAGAGAGGCGGGACCATTGGCCAGCACCTTGCGGGCGATTTCGACCGGGTCCACGTACCACGTGATCTGCGGCCGCTCGTCTTTCGAACCGCTGCAACGGCTCATGATGGAATTGAATTTGACGTTGTCGGCGAGCGACTTCTCTTCTCCGTTTCCCGACCAGGCGGTCAGCAGCGGCTTGACCAGGTCTTTGCTCGAGGTGATGACCAAGGTGCCGTCCTTTTCGAACTGCGCCACGCTTTGGCCACCGGGGCCCGTGTAGATATTCAGCTTCACGTCATTGATGACCTCGCTGGTCTTGGTGCCGCCGTTTTCCGTGATCAGGGCCTCCCCTTTTTCCAGCAACTTGTTGACGCTGAGGATTTTGTCCTTCACATCCACGATGATCACAATCGCCGGCGGCCCTGCACCCGCGGGAACGACCGCAACGCAAACCTCTCCCTGCGGAATCTTAAGCAGCTCTGTCAACGGCAGTCCGACCCGGTCTTCAATCTGCTTCCACTGCTCTTCCACCGAGCCGTAGAGCTGCTTCACCAGCGGGGCGATATTCTCATCCTGAAACATCCGCCCCGAAGCGGTCTCTTGAAACTTCGCCACCATATCCTGCATGTCCGTAATCCGGACATACGCCAGCGTCCCCTCCGGCAGCAGCTTGGGGGCAACAGCCCGTTCCGCGCGGGCCAAAGTTGCCAGGCCGGCGACGAGAACGAGCGGAAGAACAACGAACTTCAACGAGCGTGCGAGCCAGGATTGCTTACTCACGAGAATCCCCCAGAATTGATTTGACCAATAGAGTCCGCTCACTCTGTGAACGAACAGCCGGATTGCACGAAAGTACCCCTTTTTCGGGCCAGTTGTTTCAAAGAGCTCAGAAAAGCCATTTCGATCCAGAAGGCAGGTTGATGAATAACCTCAATAGAAAATCGACGCAAGACACTGATGCCACATGACTTACAACGCCTAGAGCGAAAGGTTATTTATCACCCGCTTCCTCGGTTGAGGGGGATCTGAGAAACCTTTTCGATTGGCGGAGGTTCAATCACTAACACGAATCGCAAGCGAGGGTGCAACGTGATTTCCCCTGTCGCTGTTGCCCTGGCCGAAGACTTCCCCCACAATGAAAGAGTTCGCTGAGTGGCACAACCGGCCTTCCGGCAAGACTTTGTGCCACAGAGTCCAGTGGTGACGATTGACGGTGAAGAGTCCTGACTAACTACCAAAAGCGATTATTCTGCTAGCAGGTGAGCCGTGAAGAAAGCCTTGATTCGAATCTGTCAAACGGCTGCATTGTCACTTGTCGCGGGTGCATTTGTCGGCATTGCCAACGGGCAGGGATTTGGCGGTGGCGGGACGGGAGGAGGAGGAACGGGCGGAATGTCGACAGGCTCAACCGGCGGGCGCTCGACAACCGGAGGCAGTACCAGCGGTAGCAGTAGCTCTCTGTTCAACTCCGGAAGCAGTGGAAGCAGTAGCAGCAGCTCGTTGTTCAATTCCGGTAGCAGTTCCACTAGCAGCGGCACTTCCAGCGGAAGTGGTTCCGGCGGCGGAAACAGTGCGGCCCAGACCACCATCGAAACGGGACAAATTGGAGCCGCAACACCGATCACACGCGGCGCTGCGATCGAACGAACCACCACAGGAGCGAATCTGATCAATTCCAACCCTGACATTATTGGTGGCCAGTCATCCGGCAACACCAATCAATTCGCCAACTTGTTCTCCCAGATTGGCCGCTCGATCAACCAGGGCGGGAATTTCAATCAGCAGGGGGGCCGGAACACAACTCGTTCCACCATTCGCATCCCACTCCGCCTCGGCTTTGCCGCCAAGCCCATTTCGGTTCCCCAATTCACCGCCAAGTTCGAAGGACGTATCGCCAACCTCCACGGCCTCTCCACGATCGGACCCATCCGCGTGACTATGGAAGGCTCGACGGCCGTTCTGAAAGGGGTCGTTGCATCGGAGCAGGACCGGCAAATGGCCGAGGGGGTTGCATTGCTGGAGCCCGAGGTTGAGACCGTTCGGAATGAGCTAAAGGTCCAACCGGGCGCTGCTGACGCGGAAGAGCAGAAGACGCCGTAGCATCTACTCCCTCTCCCCTTGGGAGAGGGCCATAGTGAGGGTCTAAAGTCTGCTCCGGATTGGTGCCATTTTGCGCAGCCACATCGTTTAGCTGTCTCGGCGCTAACGAATTCTCCGTCGGCGGCTCAATTCGCAGCTCTTGATTCCGACTGGCCGCGACGCGCTCCGCCAGGTTCTGCGGCAGTGTTATGGACATCGACTTGATGCGGCTTTGGCGAACTCCGGTGGCGGTAATCTCCTGGTCAAACCCCACTCGCGTTACGTCTCCATCCTGAGTCATCTTGGCGGAAAGAACTTGCTCCTCCACCCGCTTTTCCTGGACCGGTGAATCCGGGCCTGGCAACAGGGCTAAGGACTGCTGTCCCACCACAACCTGCCCGGAGGCGGCGGTGAAGATCGGGACCAGGCTGATTTCCGCCTGAGAATTGCCGACTGCATCCCAAGGGACCCAGATGCTGTAGGAAGCGCCAAGCTCCGTGGGACTGAAATGGCCGCTGAATTGCTCCGGTGTAAAGGCAACTCGGCGATCAGCCTGTTTGTGATCGTTGGTTTTGCTGGTGTCGTCGAAGCAGTACACCACCAGTTGCCCCTGCACCGGCACCGGTTCGTTTTTCGCGTTATAGAAATACAGCCTGCCGCCAAACCCCCGCGTCGCCGGTTTGCCTGGGGTGTTGTACATCGCCGGCGACCAGAGCGCCACCATTTTGGCGGGAGCCTGGTACTTGCTTTCCGTAATCTGCGAGGACTTGTCCACCCAAGGCAGGTTCTTCGTATTCCCCGCGCAGCCGCTCGCCAGACTTACGCCCATCACCAGTATCATCAACCAGCGGTATTTTCTCATGGCTCAGCTTCCGTGCGAGTTTTCAATAATCAACTGCAGTCGAGACCTATCGATAAATCGCCGGCTCCGCGGCTTGTTCGCTGGATTGATCCGGACCGCTGTATCCTGCCGGTTCAACTTCCGTTTCAGCCGGTGCAAGGATCCTTGGCGGCGGCGTTGTCTCCCCGACCTGTTTCTGCCAGGGCCAGGTTCCTGTCTTGCCACGGGGAATGGTCCTCGCTCTGGCAGGTCCGCTCTCCGCTGTATTGGGAGAGACAGCCGGTGTCGGCTGTTCGCTGGGGACCGCTGGCGGCCGTACTCCGCCCATGTTCCCTGCACCACCGGGCGGAGCAATTCTTGGCGGAGACTCGCCCGTGTTTCTTTCATACGCAGCGTTCCCGTCTGCCGGCGTCAGGCTAACTGGGGCCAGTTGCGGGCCGCGATTGCGGTTCCGGCTCATCGGTGGAGGAAGCGGACCCATCGGCGGCGGGGCGATGCCCGGAGTTGGAGGCAACGGCATTTCTTCCGGTCCACTGGGGTTTTCATCGGGGAAAATCAGCGGCGAGGAGGGCCCCAGGCCCGCTCCATTGCTGGTGATGTACGGGACTTCTCCATGCACATTGGCGACATCCGCCAGGCACCAACTCATCCGCTCCGATTCGCGCTGGTTGAGCCAGTTTTCCTGCTCGTCCGTCTGGATGATGTAGGGGGTCATGATGATCAAGAGCTCGGTCCGGTCAGTTTGCGTGGCGTCAAACCGGAACAGCCGGCCTAAGACCGGTACATCGGACAGGTAAGGCACTCGCCGGGTCGTCTCGATTTGGCTGCGGGTGATTAGCCCTCCCAAAATGACCGTCTGGCCGCTCCGCGTGTTAACGGTGGTGCTGGCAACCGTCTTCTTGACCTGAGGTACGCGAACCGCCCCGGCACCCGTTACGGCATTGGCGCTCTGGACCGTTGTTCCTTCCGCCTCGGGGCCTAGTTCCGACTTGGTGACATCCACAAACATGATGATGTTTCCATCCGCATTGGTCCGTGGCGTGACCTGCAAAATAATGCCGGTATTAACGACGTCTACGGTGTTTTGCGCGATGCCGTTGGTAACGATCGACCCGGAGATCATTCGGACTTCCGCTCCCACCTGGACGTTGGCCTGTTGATTGTCGAGAGTCTGAATCTGCGGGCGGCTGAGGACTTGCAACCGCTGAGAATGTTGCAGCGCTCGAACCAGGACGTTGACAGAATCACTGCTGGCGGAGAGGACCAAACCGCCGTAGCCCAACGTAGGGTCAATTCGCCCCAATGCCAGGTTGGAGATTCCCTGGGACGCAGCAGCGTTCCGCGTTGCCAGCGAAGCAGCGCTCGTGGAATTTCCGACAGTCGCTTGATTGAAGGGGAATCCAACTGTGCCAATGCCGCGGTCGAAGAGGAGTGAGTCTTGGATGCCCAGTTCAATCCCGAACTGCTCCACATCGCTGAGCTTGACCTCGGCAATCAGCACCTGAATGGCGACCATGTTCTTCCGCTGGTCGAGCTGTTTGATGATCTGCTTGATGTCCTCCGCGTACTTGGGAGACGCATTCACAATCAGGCTGTTGGTAATAGCCTCGGGTACAACAATGATCGCCTGGTCCCAAACGTTCACGGGGCTGACCAGATTGGTCGCCTGCGTATTGAGCTGCTGGCGGTTCGTCAGGTACTGGTTGATGGCGGTGGCCACCGGTTCGGCGGTCGTGTTTTTGAGCATGTAGACGCTGGTCAATCGGCCGCGCAAATCTCTTTCATCCAGGCCCGTCAGAATCCGGTGCACCACAGTGAGGTCGCCGGCGTTGCCGGAGGCGATGATGCTGTTGGTGCGGGTATCGACGGAAAACTTGAGAGGAACGAGAGTGCTTTCCCCGGCATTGGTCGCCGACTGAAAGCCCTGCACACCCTGTTGCTGCTGGTTCACCTGCTGGCCAAACAACGTGGTCAACATCGTCGCCATTTGTGTGGCGTCCGATTCAATCAAGCGAAAAATCTTGACCTGTGCCGAAACGATCGGCAGGCCGTCAAGCTGCTCGATCAGCGCCTCCATCAGCGACATGCTCGAGGCTGGACCCGTCACCACCAGGGCATTCGCCCGAGGGTCCGACGACAGCCGCATGTCCGACAAGATGCCGGATTCAAGTAACTCCACGACGCCAAACTTATTCGTTCGCTGAATGATCAGTTCGGTCGGCTTGGGAGTCGAGACCGCCCGGGTCGTGGTCCCGGCACCGCCGCCACCCCCGCCCCCTTGCTGTTGGCCTCCTTGCTGCTGCAAGATATTTTGCCCGCCACCGCCTCCGGCGCCTTGCGAAATCTGGGCCTGTGCCTGCTGGGCGTAAATCGTCTCCTGCAGAACCTGGATCAATTCATCGGCAATCGAGTTCTTCAGGCGAAAGACTCTGACTTCCATCTTCACATGCCCCCGGTCCTCGTCCAGCGCGGTCAGAATTCGGTCCGCTTCTTCCATGTCTCGCGGGCTGGCCTGCACAATCAGCGAGTTGCTCCGGTAGTCGGCAATAATCAGGGCCTTTGTGCCCAACCCTGTTCGCAGCGTGGTCCCCTGCCCGGGCCGATCAGTGAAGAAAATCCGCAGCTTGGTTTCCGCATCGATGGCGGAGAGGTACTTGAGCTTGAAAATCCGCAGTTGCTTGTCCGGGGCGACTGGCTGGTCGATCTTTTTGACGAGGTCGATCACCGCCTCGATCCCCGTCCGCCGGCCAATCAGGATCAGGGCGTTGGGCTTGACCAGCGGGATCACCGTCACGGTCCCTTGCCGGGCACCCAGGGCCGGCGTGTAAATCTGGTTGATCATGGCGGCCATCGCCTGGTCGTCCACGTGCTCCATCATGTAGATTTCGACTTCGGGACGGGTCTTTTCGCTCTCCGCCTCAATCCGGGCAATCAGAGCCTGCACTCGCTCCACATCCCGCCTTTTGCCCCGAATGATGAAAATGTCGAGCCCTTCGATGTACTGGATGTCCACCGGGCCGATCTTTCCCTCTTCGTCCTGTAAGCCGCCCGCTTCGGCGGCTGCCTCGATATCCCGCGTGGCGTCTCCCCCGGCAGGAGGCGGCGCACCTTCCGCGGGTTGTCCCGCGGCCGGCGGAGCGCCTGCCGGCGGTTCCTGCTGGAAGATTGTCGAAACGAACTGGCCAATGTGTTTCTTGGGGCCTTCGCCGGTCGCAAACGGAACCGTCACCGAGCGGATCAGCTCGAGCGCCTTCTGAACTTTGTCCGGCTCGGCCCGGTTCAGCGCAACCAGTTCCGATTGGACGCCTCCCGTTCGCGGCGGAGAATCAATGGCCCGCAGCACCTGCCGCCAGGAATCCTGGGCGGTCCGGGGCATGTCAATGTTCACCAGGTCCCGTTCGTGGTCGATGGTGATCGCAACCAGCCCTTCTTCACCGTAGGGGACTTTGACCTGCGTCGTCCGACGGTCCTGGGTGGTGGTGAAGCTCGCCCGTTTGTACCAGATGCGGGCGAGTGCCAATTCAAAATCCCGAGCCGCTACATTCTTCAGCGGATGCGTCCCCTGAACTCGCTCCGCAGCCGGCGGCATGACCCGCTGGCCGACCGGTTTGGGCGGGGGCAAGGGTTTTTCCTCGGGAAGTTCGGGGACTAAAAAGGCCGCAATCTCCTCGAGCACCAGCACCGGCGCTGTGACAAAAATCTGATTGACCCTCCGGTTGGCGGTGATTTGAACATCCTTGCGGCCGAGATACTTTTTTTGCAACTGGAGGGTGGCACTCTGCAAGCGATCGGGCGGAACCGGAAAAGACTGCAGCTCCGTTGGTTCTACCTCCGGCGCAGTTTCCGGCTCAGCCTGCGCAACTTCGTCCTGCTCCTGAAAACGGAACGGCCGCTGGGCAGACCTGGTCGGTTGCTGGGCCAAGAGCATCGCCTGAGTGCCGAGCCCCGCGGCAAGGGCCAGCGCGATGCCGGCGAAGTGCCGAGTCCTGGCCATCTTGAGCCTGCGAACGAGCGAGGTAACCATCCGTGAATCCCCCCATGCAGTGAGTGCATTCCGAGCGCGCAGCCGCGCCGGAAAAACCTGCTTACGTGGAATAATCGGCAAATCTTGCCACCTATCTGAATCCAAACATCAGAATTCGGCAGGAGCGGAAAAGACCGAAAACCGTTGACAGGCAAGGGGATAGAACGGCAAGAAAGCGGTTACCGGCAAATGAAAAGCCCGGCGCGACTAGGGTTTCTACTCCGCCTCCGGCACAGGAACCGCCTTCTCCAAAATGCCCCCCTTCGTCAGCTTGTGCTCCTTGCCATCGCTTTCGAAGGTGAAACCGCCTTCGCCAATCGCCGTGACAGTTCCCTTAATGGAACCGACTTCGAAGGGATCCCCCACGCCGAGTTTGAGGGTTTGGCCCTTGGGGCGAATGGTCAGCCAGATCTCCCCGATGCCGCCAGCTTGGATCACTGCGGTCAAATAGGTGAATTTGGCATCGTCGAAGGCCAGCTTACGAGGGGGCTCGACGGGTGGAGGGGGCGGATCTTCCACCGTGACGATTAGCAGCTCATCCTTGGAGGACTTCGCCGGCCAACCGTCATCGGTGGCCCGGATGATGAATTCATATTTGCCCTTGGAGCGAGGGGTCCAGGTGAGACGGCCGCTCGTGGAATCGAGACGGGCGTCGCTCGCGCCGGACTTGACCACTTTGTAAGTCAGTTTGTCGAGCTTGTCCGGGTCGTTGCCGCGGGCGGAAAACTCCGTTCGTTCGCCGCGAATCGCCTTTTGTTCCCCCAGGCCAGAAATTTGCGGAGCCCGGTTAGCCGAGCCAAACAAGTTTCGCTCGCTAATGATGCGGACGTATTCCCCCACGTCCTTCAGCGCCAGCCGATCCGCCGGCCGCTCCTGGAGCGCGGCCGTGTCCGCGGCTCGCTCCAGAGACATGGCCTCGAAATCAATTAGGACGTCCAGATTCTTGGAGTCCTTAATCGGCCGCAGATGCAGCTTGGAAATGCGGTGCATGTAATCAGCGCTGTAAAAGCCGTGCAGAAGCTTGACGATCTGAGGCAAGGATCCCTGGCTATGGACCGTGAATTTCTGGGACGCAAAGAGCTTCTTCTTTTCCTTTCCTTTTCCGATGGTAACTTGCGGTTGACTCAGGCCCGCCTTTTCAAACAGTTCCTGCAGCCAGGTTTGATAAACCGAGCTGGCAACGGTTGTTTTGGGGGGCAGGGAGCGCTCTTCATAGGTCGTCATGCGGGTCGAGGCGTCGCTGATTTGCCGGGCGAGCTTGCGCTGCTGGTTGATCGTGGTTTCAAGCGCTGCTCTGGTCTTTTGCCGCGATGTGTACATTCCCGTAACCGAGTTGTAAACCCACAGCAATGCCAGAACAGCCACGGTGGAGCCGACGGCGATCGCAATAATCCGGTCGCGCGAACTCATTTCGCACCTCCTTTGGCAGGAGTGGTTTTGACGGGCGGCACCTGATTCGACGGCGAGGCAGAAGGAGACTTCACGCCTGCTGTGGGAGCCTTACTGCTCTTCGCCGCAGATGGCTTGAGTGGTGGAAGAGTGGGATCGTTGGGAGCGATCACAATGTCTTCTCGAATCTTCCAGTTCAGCCCGACCGCTTTGGTGTCTCGTTTTCCGCCGAATCCTTGGACCGTGTGGCGCTCGTCACGCAAGGCACTTTCTAGCACTGGAACCACGTCGGGGCCGTCCGTGACTGCCTCCACCGTCAGCCCTCCTTCGTCTTTGATCCGAGTATCCGCGAGAAAAGCCTCCAGGCGGGCCTTTTCGGACGGCGGTGCCTTTTCCGAAATCACTCGCAGCTCGTCCAGCCAGGTAAAGTCTCCCGCGACAAAATGATCAATCTCTTCGGCCTCGGCCAGGATAGGCATTCCCTTTTTGTTCCTCTTTTCCAACTCCGCCTTATCCTTTTGCATCAAGGCAATCTGCGCGTCGCGCTGCCGCAAGTCCATCACGATGTAACCGGCGCAGAGCACCAAAATGGCCGCGGCCGTGGCCCCCAGGCCGATGTAGAAACGGCGGTGGCTTTGCGGGACGGGCCGCTGCCGGGGATGCAGGAAATCGATCCCCGGAACCGCGCCTGCGGCTTCGTCGAGCAGCATGCCCAGCACCGGGGCGAACGTGCCGGGATTTCGCGGAGGACGAGCCTGCAATTCTCGCGACTGCTCCACTTCGGCAAAGGGATCGAGAAGCTCCACGCCACCATCGAGCGACAGTTCCTGCTGGAGTAGCGCGCGGAGAGATTCGTGATGGGCGCTGTCGCCAAAAATGATGACTTGCTCGACCCGGCGGCCCCCCAACTGGTTCTGGGCGGCAACCACGGTGCGGCGGACTTCCGCGACCAGAGATCGGGCCAGGGTCTCGGCATTGGCCCCCGAAGGCAACCGCACCGTGCGGGGAAATACCAGCCTTTCGCCAGCGAGCACGCTCAGGTCCGCTTCTTCCCCCAGAAAGTCAATCGTCAGCCGGCACTTGCCATCCGCCGCCAGCTTCTTGACCAGCGCCGCCGCGGCAAACGGGCGGAGCACCAGGCGGGAAAATGTAAGTCCGGCAGCAGCGCAGGTTTCCTGCGTTTGCTTCACCAGATCGGGCGAAATGGCCGCGGCCAGCACGTTGGTGCCGCCGTCCCGGTTGGCATCCAGCGGCACAAAGTCCAGCGGCCAGTCGTCTCCCAGCGTGCTGAACTGCCGCACCGCCTGGAGGCGGACGGAGTCCGGCAATTCTTCTGGCGGCATCGGCGGCAGAGTGAGAAACCGCAGCTCAATGCTGGTGCGACCGACGGCAACGAGAGCGTCGCCGCGAGACAGTCCCCGTTCGGTCAGTGCTTTGGCAATTCGCTCCCCTATTTCCTTGGCCCCCGGCTCCGGTCCCCCCGCGACAGCCTGCGGCAAGTCCACGGTAAAGGCCTGTTCCAGAATCAGCCCGCCCCCCGCGCGCGGCTTCCCCGTGGCGACACGAGCCTCGGCGGCATCCCACTCAATAGCAAATAATCGGGGCATGGAGGAATGGCGAAATTCGAATGACGAATGGCGAATTGAGGTAGGCTACTTACTCAGTTTCCGTGAAATCCACGCCCAGGGTTTCCAGGGCGTAGCCTCGGCCCAGGTGGCTGGTATCTCTCCAGAATAATACGCGGGGGGCGGGGGTTGAAGCATCAAATATCACTTCTGCCCGAGAAGCCGTCTGTCCCCCTTGGAAATACCCCACCACCTGAGCCCGGTAAACATCCCCGCCACCGCAGATATACGGCATGAGTGACCGCATTTCGTCGAGCGTGACGATGGCTTCGGCCATGATCCAGGTTTCGTGGCGGTGGTTGAGCTTTTCGTCCCCCGGCTCATATTCTCGTCGGCTGAGGATCTCAGTGATCATGTCTGGCGTCATGCCGGGAATTCCCTTGAGAATGGTCGCAGAGGCCTGGTTGATGTTGACGCGCCCAGGAATGGTTGCGGCCTCGTTGATGGTCACTTTGTCCATCAACACCGGAAGGTATAGCCCCATCGCTCCAATTTCCTTCGACATGGGTGACTCGATTACCGTCGGGCTGCTGGTGCCGGTGAAGGTGACTTGAATCTTCGCGCCAATCAAATCTAAGAGCTGGGTGATTTTGGTATTTCCCTTCTTGGTCAGGTCCAGCTCACCCGTGACGCCGACTTGCGCCTGGTTCGTGCCAGTGTAGGGACCGTTCTGGCGATAGCCGATGATGAACGTCACCCACGTGGCGTCCAGCCCCGCCGCCGTCAGGTCCGTATTGAGCTGGGTCATATCGTCGCCGTTGAGAAACACGCGTTTCTCTCCCATGGCGTTGACGTTGGCCTCTAGACTGTACAAAGTCAGGTAAGCGGACCAGCCCCGCTCTCCCTCGCCCGCGTCCGTGGATTGTCCCGCGGATCCATCCCCCGCCATCTCATGCGGGTCGATCATGCCGTTGCGGTTGGTGTCCATTCCGAACAAGAGTTCCGGAGTGATTCCGCGAACCAGCAGTAGCTCCTCGACCGTTTCCATCGGGCCATTCTTAGGAGCATAAGGCGGGTCGAGACCAGAGTAGTAGGCAATTTCCGCCCCGAGCTCGCGGGCGTCATCGTCCGTGTCGAGCCAGTCGAGGATTGCATCGGCGATTTCCTCGGTCATTTCCGGCAAGGCCATAAGCAGAGTCTTGCCGCTGCTGGGAAGGGCGTTTTCGAGGGTCATAATCGTGCTTAGATTCAGCCGCGTCGATTCATCCTCAAAGCCGTAACGAACCCCGCCGAGGTTGCCTTCGTCGTCGAGATTGGGAGAAAGAATCGTAAAACTGCCGCGCAGTTCGGGATCTTCGTCCTCAATGACGGTGCGGCCCCGAAACATATCGGGATTGTCGAAAACTCCGCCGGCATCGGTGCGGGTTGCCTGGTCCTGGGCAAAAAACGCGGTAGCGAAATCGACCGCAGAATCGACCAAGAGGCGCGTCTGCAACTGCGTTCCGCTGAGTTGGGCGGACTCGTGATGCGTGAGCATGAGATCCGAAAAGGAATAAGCGCCGAGCGACAGCAGAACGACGACAATCAGCACGATGATCAGAACCAGGCCGCGGCGGCGAGCCTTGAGTCGGAAATGGGAAAAACTAGCTGCCACTTGAGCCTCCAGTCTTCGTGGAGCTGCTGGCGGGTTCGCCGCTGCCAGTCGTGCCCGTTCCCGCAGCGGCAGTATCCCCTTCCGTAGCCGGCTCTTCCGCGGGGGGGGGCAGGCTGGCTGTGGGAAGATTCACAACGATACGATAAGACGCATCCGTGCTAGTCTCGTCCGTGGTTGCCAAGTTTTGCACGGCGGTATCCGTCGAAACGGCGGCATTGGGATCCGCCATCGTCATGACAACTTCAATCGCCAGCGGTAGTCCTCCCATCTCATCCGAATTCCAATCGGTTGCCCACTGGGTGCCGTTCCAATACCGGAAAGTGATGCTGGTCACTTCATCCGCCAGCAGTTTGGCGTTGTCATAATTGGCGGATAGAGCACCGTTGCTTTCGCTGTAGGCACTGACGGCTCGGTCCATTTCCAGCCGCATCAGTCCTCGTCCCTGGCCGGTGGTGCTCGGTTCCGACGAACCAGCCGCGGAACCGTCTCCTCCCCCCGAGTCGCCGCGGACGTAATAGGTGAGGGTCTTAATGTCGCTGGGAATTTGCACCATGCTGGTGGGCGAACCGCCCGCGTATTCATCCACGCGCGGCAGACGGCTGACATCGAACTGCAATTGGTTCGCACTGCCGTAAAGGCCGACAACTGAGGCAGGGGTCCCCGCGGCGGTGGCTTCTTCAGTCGCTTCTCCCGAAGCGGACTGGCCGGCTGTCGAAGTTCCGCCAGTAGAAGTGGCACTACCGCTGGTGGCTCCGCTGGACGTGCCTGTCGTGGTGCTGGAACTCGTGGCAGCACCCGTCGAAGCGGAGCCGCTGCCCTGGCTGCTCGGCGTTTGTGTTGATGTGCCACCGGCACTCCCTGTGGTCCCTCCGGTCGACGAACCTGCTCCTCCACTGCCACCGGTGCTGGCTCCGGCTGCAGCGGCAGGAGACCCAGCCCCGGTCATTCCGGCAAACGCTCCTGCCAGGCTGGTCGAACTGGTCATCGACTCCAGTCCGCTCAGGTCCACCGGCGTGGATTGCACGGCGCTGTGAAGGTCACGGTCGATATGCTGCAGAATGGCGCGGGCCAGATGGGATTGCTCCACATTGGTCCGTTTGACATCAAACGCCCGCCAGTAGAGGCGCAACGCCAACCCGACGGCAAAGAGCAGCACGACCGAAAGGCTCAAGGCCAGAATGAGCTCCAGGAGCGTAAGGCCGCGGCGACGAGCCTTAAATCCGAAATCCGAAATCCGAAATCCGAAATGGGAAAAACTAGCTGCCACTGGAGCCTCCAGTCTTCGTACCGCTGGTTCCGCCAGTGGCACTGCCGCTTGTCGTGGTGCCGCTCGTCGTCGTACCGGTGGTCGCCGCTGCTGTTTCGGCCGCCGCCGCTTCGGCGGCAACGGGGTCGAGCATCCAACGAACGAGAGTAAACGAGGCTGGCTCTGAATACTGAGCCGGGTCTTGTTGAACGGTGACCGAAACCCACAGCATGCCCGTTTGCTCCTCCAGTGGCTCGGCCTCGATGGTGTACAGCCAGTCTTCAGACCCTTCCACGGGAGTGTCGGTGGCGGCATCCGGGGGAATGATTCCCGCGCCCAGCTCCGCCATCACGTTGTTGCACAGCCGCTGGGCAGTCGTCAAATCTTTCGCTGCCGCCGCGCTGACGGAGCCAATGCGAATCAGCTCGCCAATCGCCACCAGTGCGAGGCCGAAAATGGTGATTGCCAGCATGACTTCCAGCAGAGTGAGGCCGCGACGCGAATGTAGGGAGGATGTGTTCATGATTCGAAACAATTGCACCCTCCATCTTAATTGGAGTCTGGGTTCTGAGCCTCATCCGGCGTCATCAGATCTCCCATGACTGCCAGGCCGGTCAGCCCACGCAGTTCAATCCGAATAGCCGTATCGTGCTCATCCGCGACGACGAGCCAGGCTTCCGAACTAACCCCGTCCGGGTAAAACAGAATCGGCTTGGACCATTCGCCGCCTCCCCCACCCGTTCCCAGCGCCTCTTCAACCGCCAGGGCCCGCGCCTCCTCCACCGTCAGCCCTTCCAAAAACGTAATCCCCTCGGGGAGCTGTGAGCGGTTGTTGGGGTCATCGGTGGGGGGCGGAGAAGGGGCCGCAAAGGTGTTGGTGTTGCTGACGGCGTCCAGCGTATCGCCTTCAGCCGTGTAGGGCTCCACCTGAAACTTGCGTCCCCCTGGCTGGAAGCGAAAAACCTGGATCCGACCAGTCTTCATGGCCTTGATATGGGCCTTGTTCCACTCGGTCCGCACCTGGTCGGCGGCGCTGCGCAGCGTCGTATCGCGAATCGTGCGATAGAAGATGGGCGCGGCAACGGCAGCCAGCACACAGAGAATTGCCAGAATGAGCAGCATCTCCATGAGCGTGAACGCTCGCCGCGACGATTGAGATGATGGGCTCCGATGCATTGCGTTTTCATGCTTAGCCACCCCGTCCACGCGGTGTCTGGTCGCGGTGAATTACACGCCGCGTGGACGCGGCGGCTCAGCCTACTTCTCCAGCCGGATATCGTCGTTGGTGCCATTCGCTCCGTCGGGTCCGTTAGACATGACTTCAAAGGACGGCTGATTGAGCGTGTCGGTAATTTCTTGGTACTGGTAGGCGTTGCCCCAGGGATCCATTGGCACGTCAATTTCGAGGTATGGACCCCGCCACTTGTTGGTGGGAGCATCCGGTGGTTGGAGACGGAGGGCCTGCAAACCTTGGTCACCAGAAGGATATTTTCCCACGTCCAGGCGATACATCCCGACCGCTCCCTCGAACATGCGAATTTGCGTCTTGGTGGCGTCGATATCGGCGTTCTGCTTGATCTTGACGTATCCGACCGTCACCAGCGAACCCAGGACCACCAAGATTGCCAGCACCAGCAGGATTTCCATCAGGGTAAAACCGCCGCGGCGGTGACGACGAATTCTTTTGGACATACTTGACTCCCTTATCGAAACGGTGAATTGAATTGGCGCGGGTATATCTATTTCAACCGGCGTCCGAGGGGTTTGTTCTGCAAAAATATCGGGGTTTCTTGGGCAACTATCCCAGCGTCTGGCTCATCTTGATCACCGGCACCAGCAGGGCGATGACGACAATCAGGATGACAAACGCCAGGATCACCAGCATCAGCGGTTCCAGCAAGCGAACCATCAAGTCGAGCTGCCGAGTGGTCCGCTTTTCCAATCCGTCGGCCAGCTCGACCAGCACTTTATCTAGTGTATTGGATTCCTCCGCCACGGAAATCATCTCCACGACCATCTTGGGAAAGTGTCCGCTAGTGGCCAACGGCTTGGCCAGCGACTGACCCGACGAGATGTTCTCGGAAGCATCGGCAATGGCTTGCGACAGTACCTTGTTTCCAGCCGCCTCGCGGCTGATTTCCAGTGCCTTGAGGATCGGCACTCCGTTATGCAGCAACGTGCCGAGGACGCGGCAAAACCGGGAGACGGCAAAGGCCAAAAAGATCGGCCCCGCCAGCGGCAACTTGATCTTGATCCAGTCGAACTTTCGCCGACCTTCTGGTGTTTGCACCTTGAAGTAGAGCCAGGTGCCCAGGGCCGCCGCGCCCCCCAGGATGAACAGTCCATAACTCTGTCCAAATTCGCTTACGCCCAGAAGCGCATCCGTGACCCACGGCAATTCGCCCCGCTCCCGCAGCCGTTGAAACATGACGGCAAATTTGGGGACGAAAAAAACAATCAGCACCGTGACGACAATGGTGCCGACGGTCCCCAGGATGATGGGATATGCCATCGCGCTCGCCGTTCGCCCCTTGAGGTCTTCAGCCGTTTCGGTGAACGTGGCCACTCGCTCCAGGGCATCTTCCAGAAAGCCCCCTTCCGCTCCGGCGCGGACCATGTTGATCGCCATCTCGCTGAAGGCCCGAGGATAGCGAGCCATCGCTTCCCCCAGCGAGCTGCCATCTTCCACGCGGCGGCCGACGTCTTCCAGAATGACTTTCAGTTTCTTGTTGGAAGTCTGCTCACGGAGAACCGTCAGCGAACGAAGCAGCGGCACGCCGCTACGCAGAAGCGACGCCAGTTGCGAATAGAGCATGGCCATCGTTTGGCCACTGACCCGGAGCGATGCACCGGGAGCAATCGCGACTTTGCCGGCTTTGATTTCGACCGGGAATAGAGATCGCCCTTCCAGCACCGAGAGGACTTCCCGGTCGGACGTGGCAGAAATGAGGCCAGTCACTTTCTGTCCGGTCAGGTCGCGGGCTGTGAAGGCAAAATCTGGCATGGCGAGGGAGACTACTTCTTCTTCAGCAATAGATTATGGTCCGCCTTGGCGGCGCGGACCACCTCCGCCACGCTGGTTGTCCCCCGCAAAACCTTGCGCCACCCGTCTTGCCGCAGAGAGAGCATTCCTTGCTCCACCGCGCATTGCATCATCTTCCAACTGCTGACGCGGTCGTGGGCGAGCTGGCGAATTTCGTTCGTCGTCACCATCAACTCGTAGATCCCCAGTCGCCCCCGATAACCCGTATTGCGACAATCGCGGCAGCCGACATGCTTGTAAATCTGACGCCCTTCGAGTTGATTCCAGGGAAAATCACCCGGAACGTCATCGGTTTGCGGCGTAAACGGCTGCTTGCAATGTTCGCAGAGGCGGCGCACCAACCGCTGCGACATCACCCCTTCTACCGTGCTGGCAACCAGGAACGGTTCGACCCCCATATCAATCAAGCGGGTGTAGGCACTGGAAGCATCGTTGGTGTGGAGTGTGCTGAATACCAAGTGGCCCGTGAGCGAAGCTTGAATGGCATTCTCCGCGGTTTCCAGATCGCGAATTTCGCCGACGAGGACGATATCAGGATCGTGACGCAGGATGCTGCGGAGCGAATGCCCAAAAGTGAGGCCGATCTTGGCATGAACCTGAATCTGGTTGATCCCTTCGAGCTGATACTCGACGGGGTCTTCCGTCGTGATGATCTTCACGTCCGGCGTGTTGATCTCGATCAGCGAGCTGTAGAGCGTGGTCGTTTTGCCAGAGCCCGTCGGCCCGGTCACCAGAAGAATGCCGTGGGGCAGTTCAATGAGGTGGCGGTAAGTGTCGTAAATGTCCTCTTCCATCCCGATCTTGCGGAGGTCGAAGATCATCGCCCCCTTGTCGAGAATACGCAGGACGAGACCTTCGCCGTGAATCATCGGGATGATGGAAACGCGGACATCAACTTCGCGCCCGGCGACCCGGAGCTTCATCCGCCCGTCTTGCGGCAAGCGCTTCTCCGCAATGTTCAGTCGGGCCATGATTTTCATGCGGCTGATGATGGCAGATTGGAAACGGTTGATCTCGGCGGGAACGGGCTGAGCTTGCAGCATGCCGTCGATGCGGTAGCGGATGGCAATGCCGGAAAGCTGCGACTCGACGTGAACGTCGCTGGCTCGCAATTCAATGGCTTCCAGCAGGATTTCGTTGACTAGACGAACGACGGACGCTTCCTGCGCCATCTCGGAAAGTTCCGAACCATCCGTTTCGATGTCGCTAAGAAGCTCGACTCCTTCTTCTTCCGCGCCAGCCGCCGCGACCAGACCCTCGACTGTCTCGCTGCCGACACCCAGATGCCGCTTGATGAGCTTGGCGATATCCGCCCGGCCCGCCAGGACGGGAAGAACGGAGAGGCCGGTGGCCGCGCTGACTTCGTCCAGAGGGTAGAGATCGAAGGGATCGCTGGTTGCGACGACAAGCTGCCCGTTGTTCTTGGCGATGGGAAACAGTGTCTGCCGGTGAATCAGCTTCTGAGGAAAGATTTTGAGAAGCGAAAGATCGACGTTGGCATCCGCCAGGTCGATATATTCCAGGCCGACCGCGGTGCCGACGGCTTTCAGCGCCGCTTCTTCGGACACATAGCCAAGGTTGACCGCGGATTCGATGAGGCGGAGGCCGTCGCAATGGCCGTTGGCCTGGTTGCGCGAACGCTCCAACTGCTGGCGACTGAGCAATCCGCTCTGAATTAGGATTTCGCCGGCTTCCATTCGTGCTTACCGCGCAGGGCTAAAGGAGGTGGGCGACGAGGGTCAAGGTGCAAACCTATCGGGCTGGCGGAGAATAAGGCGGGGCCTCCTCCAGTATTTACTGTAATTAGTAATACCCGAAAGTCGTGGTTGAAGTTTCAGGATTGCTTGCAACCCTGGACGTTTCAAGCACTTACACCTCCCCAGGTGCAGAATCTTTACTCTGAAAATCAGTCGCAATTCTTCAGGCCAGCCGCACTCCGCGGGAGAACACTCCCGCGGAGCTGGCCGCTGGTATCATTCTACGCAAATCGTCGAGACTAGTCACCTTCGGCCGGACGGCTGAGAGGGCGTCCACCACCGGGACGACCACCAGCGCCGCCAGGACCGCCGCCGGCTCCACCACGACCACCGCCGAATTGGAAGGGGGCGAATGTGATGGTTTCGCCAGTCAGCTTCTTGAGCTTGGCCTGCTGTTCGGCAGTCAGGACATTCAGAATCTTCTGCCGGGCTTCTTCGCGAAGCTTGGTCATTTTTTCCTGCATTTCCGCCGTAGCATCATCGGAGGCCTTCTTCAACGCTTCCTTCTGAGCGTCGGTGATACCGAGTTCCTTGGCGATATCGCCATTGGAAAGAGCGTCGGCTGTGCCACCCCGATTGAGTTGCGACTGATAGCTGATTTGCTTGAGACGCTCAATCTGCTTGGGCAGCAGAATCGCCTTTTGAGCGGCGTCCGTCATGTCGGTCATTTTCTTTTGAATTTCAGCGAACTTGGCAGTCCGCTCTTCCTCGGAGAGATCGCGCAGGCCTTGAAAAACCTGGCCCATTTCATCCCGGACCTTGGTCTGGAATTCTTCCAGTTTTTTCACCTGGTCGTCGGTAATTCCCAGGTCCTTCCTGACGTTCTCGTCGACCAGCAGCATCAAGCCGCCACCGCCAAAACCACCGCGGCCTCCACCACCAAATCCGCCGCCGCCGAACCCACCCCGGCCGCCACCACCAGGTTGTGCGAACGTAATGCTGGCAGAGCAGACCACAAGGCCGACCGCCAGGCTCATACGAAACCAGCTTTTCATAAACCACTCCTTCATCACGGAAGAATTGTTGTGCGCCGCCGCCCAGCTTTCTCGCGGGTACCACCGGCCTAAGCGCTGTGAAAATGTCCGCCGGCTTGCCTGCCATCAGAATGACAGCTTGGAACGTGCAAGCCGCACGACTCCCCAGTTTGGAGTTTAACCATTGTCAGGGAAAAATGTTCCGGCGAAATGATTCACCGGAAAGATTTTTCTAAACTCTTGTCCCGGCAGAGGTTGCGAGACGGTTCAACGGCATTCCGCTGGCCATTTTTGGCCGTTTCCTGGTCGAAATCGCGGCTTAATGCAAGGAATTCTTCCCTTGCGAACTTTTCGCAGCGCGAACGTCAGCGAAGGTGGGTTTTCTTTGGAGGACAACGAGTCGCTCTTTCCGCAGAAAATGGGGGGCGGAATCCACAATCAGCAGGTCGCCATCCAACTCGCGACGGATGGCAGGAACGAATTGTTCTTTGGTGACGAGGGCCGCGTGGGGATGGTTTTCCAGCATCCTGGCGGCAGCGGCAGGTTCACCGAGAAGCTCCGGAATTGTCTGCTCCGAGTAAAAAACCCAGCTCGGCTCGAGCACGCGATAGGACGCCAGGGGAGCCTCGCCCGCGGAGTTCTTGACCCAATTCACGACCATCTGCTGATCAAACCGATGCAGGTCGGCGCGGGACGCTCCTAGCGCCAGGACTCCCACAACGACGATTCCGCCGGCTGACGCTACTAGGGGTGCGGACCAAGACATTCTGTCGCAGTACCAACCAACCGCCACGATGATCCCCGCGGCCAGCGGGATGATTCCCAGAATGCCCAACCAGGCTTCGCCGGGAAGTATTTTCTCGGCAGCTATGGGAATCCCCACGAAGATTCCCACTCCCACCGCTGCCAATGTCGCGTATGACGCCGGCAACCAATAGCGATGTAGGGAGAGTGACTTTTGCTGAAGGTGATGGACGAAACAGCCCGCGAGCAGCGCGAGAGCCGGGTAGCACGGCGTAACGTAGCTCGGGAGCTTGGTCTTGGCAATCGAGAATGTGCCCACCCAAACGCAAACCCAGCAAGTGGCAAACAAATATCCTGCGGAGTCCTTGTCGCGAATCCGCAAGCGGTAGAACGTCTCCAGAACGATGGGCACAGCGAAGATGGACCAGGGGAAAAATCCGACGAGCATGGCGAGCGGATAAAACCACGGCCCGCCGCGATGACCTTCCATCGAACCCGTTGCCCGATCGAGATTGTGAGTGACAAAAAACTCCTTCAGAAACGCTCCGTCGGTACGCATCCCCACGGCGATGTACCAGGGAGCGGCAATGAGCAGCACCATGCCAATCGCCAGGAGCGGCCGCATGGCCAAACAGGTTTGCAGAAAATGGAGTGGAGCAAACGGGCGGAGAACTAGAGCGATTTTGTGGACGAATCCAGGTGGTGATTCCTTTGCCGGCAGCCGCTGGATGAGCAGGAACATACCGATGATGGCAGTCGGCAAGACCAGTCCGACGGGCCCTTTCGCAAGGACAGCGAGTCCCATAGCTCCATAGAGTAATGCCTGTTGCCAGATCGCCGTTGGAAAGTAGGAGCCGTCCTTACTTGGAAATGCGAACCGGACGTAAGCCAGCATCGTCAAGGTGACGCAGAAAATGAGCAGCGAGTCCGGTGTCGCCGCACGGCCTGCCACACCAAGCATCAGGCTCGTGGAGAGGATGATCCCGCTCCACAGACCGACCGTTGAGTTGAACAACCGCCGGCCGATAGCGTAAGTCGCCAGCGCCGAACCCATCGCACAAAGGGCCGACGGCAGCCGGGCGGTGAACTCGTTCACACCTCCCAGCGAATAGGCCGCCATGATGCACCAATAGAGCAGCACCGGCTTATGGGCCCGTAGTTCGCCATTGAAGGTTGGCACAATCCAGTCGAACCGCTCCAGCATTTCTCGGGCGCAGCCCGCGTTCCGCGGCTCATCCCGATCCCACAGGCGGGGTGCCCCCAGGCCGGTGAGCATCACCGCCCCGCTCACGAGCAGAATGGTTAGAGTGTGTTTGATAGTGGAATTGAACGTCATGATCTTCCTTGATCGAAGGGGTCGGGAGGAGTTTTCGCTTCCAAGATCCCAGAGGGGCCAGGAACCAGGATGCGAAAACCCTCCCGACCCCGTCTACCTCACGCCGCCGCTTTCACGCCCGCCGACGGTCCTGCCGCGGCTTCTTTTTTCTTCTTCGGTTCTTCTCGCCATTTCCGGTGTACCCACCAGTATTGGTGCATATCCTTGCGGATGACCTGCTCAAGCGCATGGTTGTACCACTGAGTCAACGGCTTCACCCCCGCGAGCTCCGGCGCTGGAACGTTGGGATCCATATAGCCGGCGAGGCCCAACTCGAAGTGCATGGGGCCGCTGGTCCGTTTGCAGTAAACGGCAATCATGGGGGCCTTGCTCACCAACGTGAACAAAGCGAGAGCCTTGTGGCACGACGACGGCCTCCCCATGAAATCGACCCAGACCCCTCGGACTCCCGCATTCTGATCTCCCAAGAGCACCAGCATTCCGCCGGTGGCCAGCACGATGCCGGCCTGCGGTGCGCTCCCGTGCTTCGGCAGAATGTACTGCCCTTTGGCTTCGCGGAAGCGATTCATGTACGCATCAATGAACGGGTTTTCGATCCTGCGCGCGACGGTATGGGCCTTGAACCCCAGCACCCCCGTCAGATAGCCGGCGATCTCAAAGTTGCCGAAATGGGCCGTGACGACAATCTTCGGCCGCGGCAACAACATGCCGGTGACGATCTCGCGGCGCCCCTTCACTTCCACATACTTTCGCCAGTTAGTGTCGTGGATTTTCCGGGGGGCGTGAATGATCTCGATCACCATCAGAAGCAAATGCCGCCACATCCGTCGGGCGATTTTGTGCCGCTCCTGGGCGGTGGCTGCGGGCAGGGCAATACGCAGATTTTCATCGATGGTCTTCGCCCGGAACTTGACCACATCGCAGAGCACGTACGCCAGCAGCCGGACAATCCCGTGGCAGGTCTCCATGCTGAAGGCCTGGATGATGGAAACCAGCACTCGCAACAGAATGTAAACGAGAAAGTGTCCGGCGTGCTTCATGGTGGTTGAGTTCGCGTGTTGCGGGGCATTGTGCCACGAATCGCCCGCCGGCACCTAGAGGGAATTTCCCTTTGTGCCGGAAATTCCGGCTCGCGCGAGCTGGTCCACTTTACGCAGGCGGTCTGACTCGCATGACCGCCTGACGGATGTACCGACCCTGGTGAACCCGCCGATGGGAGAGGCAGAGTTCTCCACCGAAGTCCCTACCCCTTTCGGTTCGTCTTCCCTCATGTCCACTGCTAGCACCTCCTCGCAGTCTCTTCTGGAAGAACTCGACCTTCGCCAGAACGAAATCCTTGATCAGCTTGAGGAACTCAACGTCCGCATCGAACGGGTACTGAAGGAGTGCGTGCCGGCCAAAGAGCCGCGGTTGAGTGTTGTGGGGGAGTAGGAGTTTATGGCTGCTCGGGGAATTGCCGGGCACCGTGAAGTACCGTGAGGTTGAAAACTCGGCCAAGCTCAACTCGATAAACAACACGATATTGGCCGGAGAAGACCTCGCGAAGGTATGGAGTGTTCCATTCGGGGACAATCGAACCGGAGAGCGGCCAGTCACATAACCTTCTTGTTCGAGCCTTAATGCGAGAGATCACGCCATCCGCATATCTCTTCGAATCCCGAGCTATGTAGGCGTGAATTGCTCGCAAATCTCCCCGAGCACGCTCCGTCCAGTCTATCCGGCTCATTGCCCGAATTCCGCGAAGGCTTCTTCATCGGACACTACGCGGCCGTTCTCGGCATCGTCCAAGCCCTCCTGGATTTTTTGGCGGACATACATCTGATACATGGCGTCTTCCCACGAACAGTCGTCGGGAAGTTTTTTGGCAATGTCGAGTACGGCTTCTTTTACAGTGTTTGGCATCATTCGCTCCTAAATTCGCTCCTCTACAGTATACAAGAACATGCCGACAAAATTGCCACAACGAAATTCATTTCGTGGCGATCCTGGTTCGGCTGGTATCACCTCACCCCCGCCTTCTGGTAGGGCGGCCTGTGTGGCCGTGAGCCGTGGGCCGGCCGCGGCGGAGTGGTGATGAGTTGCAAGTTGCCGGGGCCGAGCAGATCGTCAAGGCGGTCGCGAAGCTCGCGGGTGATGCTGACCTTGGAGGCATGCGCTTTCAAAAAAACGCGGCTGCCGTTTTCGAGGTAGAAGCAGAATTGCAGTTCGCCGGAGCCGGGGTAGGTGCGAAGGACTTCGCGGACTCGTTGCAGCACGTCGGCGGGATGCTCGGTCTCGCTGATGCGGATGACGATGCCCGAGGTGTACCGGGCGTCGAGCTGGTCGAGCGGAATCACCTCGTTCACGATCAGGTTTGCCTCTTCGCCGCCGCGACGGTCGATCACGCCACGCAGCATCAGAATGTTGTCCGCCGCAATCATTGCGGCTGCCTCCGCATATTGCTCGGGCCAGGCGATGCAACGGATGATCCCTTCCGTGTCTTCAAAATCAAAGTTGGCGTAGCGGCTCGGCTTGCCCGGTTTGGGATCCTTCGTGTTGGCGAGTTTAATCGAGCCAATCATGCCGCCGAGGATGACTTCCCCCCGTTCCGGAACACCAGGAATTTCCGCCGTCGTGTGCGAACGATACGTCTCCAGTACGCGGCGATGCTCCGCCAGAGGATGCGTCGACAGATAAAAGCCGAGCACTTCCTTCTCCCCTTGGGCCTTCTCTTTGTCCGGCCATTCCGGAATCTCCGGCAGGCCCGCAGCAGGGGACGGAGCGGCGTCGTCAAACCCGCCGAAGAGATTTTTCTGACCCGTTTTGCGATCCGCGGCAACGGTCGCCCCGGACTGAATCGCTCGCTCAATGGAGGCATAAAGCTGCGATCGCTTCGCCCCAAAGCAGTCCATCGATCCGGACTTGATCAGCGTTTCCAGCGAAGTCTTGTTCGCGCCGAGTTGGTCAACTCGCTCGCAGTAGTCGAACAGATCCTTGAACGGGCCACCTTTCTTTCTCGCCGAAACAATCGCCTCCGCCGCCGCTCCGCCACAACCCTTGATGGCGGAAAGCCCGAACGCAATCTTTCCGTCGACGACAGCAAAATCGCTGTGCGAGCTGTTCACGCTCGGCGGCAGCACTTCGATTCCCATCCGCTTGGCATCTTCCAGATGTTCCACCAGCGAATCCTTCTTCACGAAGTTTCGTCCGTGAATATCCCCTGACAGCAATGCCGCCATGAACTCGACCGGATAGTGTGCCTTGAGATAAGCCGTCATGTAGGCGATCAAGGCATACGCGGTCGAATGGGACTTATTAAATCCGTAGCCCGCGAACTTGATAATCAGGTTCCAAAAGTCTTCCGCCTGCTGTTTGGAGAGCCCCTTCTCGCCGCATCCCTTCACAAACTGCTCGCGGCTCTTGTTGATGGTCTCTTCTTTCTTCTTGCTGATGGCCTTGATGCAGGTGTAGGCGCTGGCCAGCTCGATGCCCCCCAGCTCGTTGAGAATCCGCATCACCTGCTCCTGGTAGACCATGACGCCGTTGGTCTCGGAGAGGATTTTCTCGCAGATGGAGTGGATGTACTCCGGCTGTTTGCGGCCGTGTTTGACCGCGACGTAGTCCTCCACCATGCCCCCTTCCAGCGGGCCGGGCCGGTAGAGAGCGTTGGTCGCAATGATGTCGCCAAAGTGGTCCGGCTTCATCTTCTGCAGCAGGTCCCGAATGCCACCGGATTCAAGCTGGAAAATGCCTTTGGTCTCGCCGCGCTGCAAAAGGGCGAACGTCTTCTTGTCGTCGAGCGGAAATTTGTACGGATCGACCCGTTTGCCGGTCGTCTGCTCGATGAGATCCACTGCTTGCGACAGGCTCGTCAAGTTTTTTAGCCCCAGGAAGTCCATCTTGAGCAGGCCCGCCGCTTCCACGTCTCCCATCGACCACTGGGTGATGACATCCGTCTTGCCCGTGACGCGGCAGAGGGGGACATACTCGGTGAGAGGCTTATCGGCGATCACGACGGCGGCGGCGTGGGTGCCAATGTTGCGGGCCAGTCCTTCCAGTTTGCGGGCGAGGTCCAGATGCTCGCGCACGTCGGCATCGGTCTTGTAGAGCTTGTTCAAGTCTTCGCTCTGCTCGATGGCCTCGTCGAGCGAAATGCCGAGCGTCGTCGGCACCATCGCCGTGATCTGATTCACACGGGCCAGCGGCACACCGAGTGCTCGGCCAACGTCCTTGATTGCCGCCCTTGCCGCCATCGTGCCGAAGGTTCCGATCTGGGCGACCATCTCTTCGCCGTACTTCTCCTTCACATAGCGGATGATCTCCCCCCGGCGATCCTTGCAAAAGTCGATGTCGATATCGGGGGCTTCCTTGCGATTCAAATCCAGGAACCGCTCGAAGAGCAGGTCATATTTGATCGGGCAGACGTGGCTCAGATAGAGCGCATAGCAAACCAGTGCTCCCACGCCGCTGCCACGGGCGGTGGCCGGCACATTCAGCTCGCGAGCGTAGCGGACAAAGTCCCAGACGATCAAAAAGTAGTTGGGAAAGCCGAGCTTGTTGATGACACCCAGCTCCCGCTCCAGCCGGTGCACGACAACGTCGGCCAGCACGCCGTCCTTGCACATCGTCTCGTCGTCGGCATAGCGCTCCTTGAGGCCGGCGATGCACAGTTCGCGGAGGTAATCTTCCGCGGTCTTCTCCGGCGGCAGCGAGTAGACGGGAAAATTCCGGCGGTTCAGCTCCAGGTCGATCTGCACGCTGTTGGCGATTTCCTGGCTCCGGGCGACGGCGTCCTCCAGGCCGGGGAAGTGGGCGTACATCTCTTCCGGCGGGCGGAGGAAGAAGGAGTTGTTCTCCATCTTCATCCGGTTGGTATCCGTCCGAAACTTTCCCGTGTTGATGCAAAGCATCACATCCTGAGCGTCGGCGTCCTCCTGGTTGATGTAGTGGGCGTCGCTCGTCGCCACGAGCGGCAGGCTGAGGCGCTTCGCCAGGTCCACGCCGGCTTCCAGTTGCAGCCGCTGGATGTCGACGCCGTTGTTCATGATCTCGATGAAGTACCGCTCGCCAAAAACCTTCTGGAACCACTGGGCCGTTTCGATGGCTTCCTTGAAGTCCTCGTCCGCAGCTCCCCCTTTGATGAGGTTGCGGCTCAGCTCACTGCTGACGCACCCCGAGAGGCAGATGATCCCCTCGCTGTGGGCGGCCAGGAGTTCCTTGTCAATCCGCGGCTTGAAGTAAAAACCCTCCAAATACGCCGCCGAAGCGAGCTTCACGAGGTTTTTGAAGCCAGTCCGGTTCTGGGCGAGGAGCGTGAGGTGGTAGCTGGCTTCCTTGCTGCTGCCGGCGTCCTTCTTCTCGAACCGGCTGCCGGGGGCGATGTAGGCTTCGTACCCCAGGATGGGATTGATGCCGACCTCCTTGGCCTTGCGATAAAACTCGAGCGACCCATGCAGATTGCCGTGGTCCGTCAGGGCCAGGGCATTCATCCCATGCTCCTTGGCACGCTTCACCAGCGCCTCAATCTCCGACGCCCCATCCAGCAGGCTGTAATGGGAGTGGCAGTGCAGATGCACAAACGGGCGAGCGGCGGCGGCGGCAATGACGGGGGAGGACGCTGGGTCAGGCATGGGTCAGATCCTTCTCGCAAGACTCCTGGGGACCGCCTCACCGTTCGGCTGGCGGCTTGGGGCGGCCCATTCTACGACCACCGCTAGCGTCTTTCCAGGATGGGGGTGATCAGTGCCAATACACCCCCCGATAGAACTAATCGTATTCATTTTTCGAGGCTCCTTTTTCACGAATCCCAGGATGCATATTATTGACTTAAGTCTTTTATTTTCAGTCTCTTACAGTATTCATTGTCATTCCAAGTGGCAGCAAAACACGCCGATTCTTATTCATCCACATCCGTTTATGTGACAACCGTTTTTTTGACCATTCCTCGCCCTGGGGTCGGGAGTCATTGGCGTTCCAAACCTCCGCTCAATCCCTGGCCACCGGCGCCAATGACTCCCGACCCCCTGAATTATCCAAGAGATTGCCGTCGCCTTTCCTCAAGCAACCTTCGCGCGAAGCTTCGCCTTGGGCCAGATATTCTCCAATTATACAAAACAGAGGTAATGACTAAGTGTCCAGTTCGCTGATTTTCTTTAGGGTAAATGCCTGGACTCTTCCGCTTGGAGAGTGGGCGTCAGCCGAGGACAGATTCAGGTGAACGCCGTTTTGCCGAGCTAATGCCTCGTCACACCGATTGCATCGGGTCAACATTGGTTAAGATCCAATTCTCAATAGGCACGTTCCTAGCGGAGAATTCTTCGATGACCCGTGTCGAAAACAGCTTGAATGGTCGTACCTGCGCTCCACCGATTCTGAGCCTATTTATTTTTTTGGGCTGCGTGGCAGGTGGATGCGGGCAGCCCACGACCCCAGAAGTTCAGCCTGCGCCGCCGGCCAACTCTGATTGGCCCGCACCAGCCGAGTGGTCTGTCGATGAGTCGTTGACGTCGGAAGAGTATCTTCGCCTCGGAATGCCCGCTGCCGATCGAGACTGGTCGAGTATTGACATGGGTCAAGCCAAAGTAGTTCTGGCGAAGCTTCCTGGGGGCAACGCCAACTTGCCGAGGTACCAAAGTCCGCGATCTGGTGCGTTCTTCGCGCGTATTACCTCTGCACAAAACTTGGAACTATTCCAGAACCGAACCTTGCCGCTTGACGCCCGGATGCCGCTTGCACTGGACTACGGCGATGCGAGCAATCACGTATTCAAGGTATACGTCGCCGCCTTCCTGAAGAAGGCTGTGAGAGACAGCGAAATGGTCGAATTACTTGGCGCACAGTTGCGAATGGCTGTTGTGAATGTGGAACTTATGGACGAGTTGCTGCCGAAACTCGACCAGGACGACCCTACTTACCAGGTTCGCATGCAGGGCTTTGAGCAAGCGAAGCGTGGTATCGCGAGCGTAGTTATGGGAGCCTTGCAGACATTTGACGAACGGCAATCGTTTCGGCAATCCGAGCTGAAGAGACTGGCAGATTACCTACGTGATACCTTTCCAACACTCGTTCCCCTTCTTCCTCAAGGTGCGCGAACGGAAACGATCACTCGGCTGAAAAAGATGCAGGATGACCCCTCCAGGGGCGACTACCGTCCCGCACTTCAGGAATTACTCAGCAAACTTGATAGCACCGCCGTCGCCAAACCCAAAGATACCGAACAACGGACGGCGTCAGTGGAATGGAAACGCTACAGCACTCCGGATGGTGTCTGCAGTGCTGAATTCCCGCAACCGCCCAAGGAAGACAGCCAATTTGCCTTCGGTATCGAGTCGAAACGACTGTTGGTCTATTTGGAAGAGCCGGACATCCTCTATATGTTGACGTTCTCGGAAATCTCCGCTGATTTCCCAGCTGCATCCGATGAAGAGCGCCTCAATGCCATTCGCGAGAATCTGCCGTTGGTGGCGTCCCAAAAGGGCAAGAAATTCCAATTCGTTAGCGAGGCCAAAATCGTCAAAGGCGGGTTTCCAGGGCGAGACCTCGTCTACTCGGCCGGTGAGAACCATTACTTTCGAACCAAAGTTCTTCTGGTGGGGAACCGACTCTATCGAATGATACTTGTGACCCAACAAAAGCACAAAGACGATGAGGATTCGAATCGCTTTATGGACTCCTTTGAAATAGAAACCGGGAAGGCGGAAGTGAGACCCTAGATTCCTTTTGAGACCCGAAGCATTACCGCATTTCCTTGACCACATCATCCCGAAGAAAGCGAATGACTCGCGTCGTAGTGCTTGATTTCGCGGAGATACTGTTTCATCATTCGCCATCGGATTGGACCACTCATGCGCGATGGGTGGGGAAAGCGGTTTCCGGAGGTGGTCTTTACCCCGTCCATTGAAATCGGCAGCTCGGGCAACGGATGCGGTGAAGAAAGAGGTCGGCTGGTTGGCCGTGCAGGTCGCCGCAAAGGGGGCAGGCGATGCCGAAGTAGCGGAGGGCGTCCGCACTGTTGAGATGGAGGAGCAGGGCGGCGACCAACAGCACTCGCACGATCTCCAAGACCAGCATCGCCAGCGGGGGAATGATCGCCGGATCCGACAGGTCCAGTTGCTGCTGCGTGTATAGATAGAAAAGTGAGGCGATGGCCAAGCAGATGCCGCAACAGTTCACCAGCAGCCAAAGAGCGCCAATGATTCTGGTCGCCAGCCTCGCCAGCCGGCTACCGGCCAGCAGTCCTCCGCTAAGAGCGAACTGAATCACGAGAACCGTTCCCGCGCCATAGATGAGCCCCAGTTCATTTGGCCAGAGGACAAAAATGGCCCCCCACGCCGAAAGACAACTGAGCACTCCCCCCAACAGAACACACACCAGAAGAAAGTAAGGAAGGGGGCCGCGAATTGCCAGCGAGCTGTCGCTTTCATGGACTGCCGGGGGTCGCGGAATCTCGGTGAACTGCCGGCAAATGGGGCAGGGGACCGCGGTTCCCTCTCGGCAGTCGTCGACTCGAAAAAGTGAGTTACAAGTGGGAGTCGCGCAGCGAATGATTTCGGACACTTGATTTCTCGGCTTCGTCTAAAACGTGCCCAAACGCATCGCAAAGCTTAGCCGCCCCGTCCATGCGGCGAATCCCCGCGTGAGCTAAACTTGCTATCTGCCCATTTCCATTTTTTGTTTGACCACGCCCCACCCCTCCGATATCATCGGGGTCTGTTTCCGCGGGCTCAATTTTACTCTTTTGTTGACTCTTCGAGGAGGGTTTTCCATGTTCGCAGCTTTGGCGACGATCACGATTTGCGGGCTTTTGTCCGATGGGGTAGAGACGAAATTCGTCGGCAGTGGCGCGACGGCCAAAGTGGGGGGTTATAGCCCCGTCCGCGCGGAGCTGAACGCGAAGGCGGATTCGGTGAAGAAGGCTCCCGAAGGGCTGACGGCTGCGAAGTATGGGTCGCTGAAGATCGGCGAGAAGAGCTGGAGCGTGATTCTGGAGGAGCCGGAAGGAAAGCCCGCGAAGTTGTTTGTCGATTCCAATGGGGACGGCGACCTGACCAATGATGCCGTTGTGACCTGGGCCGCCCGGACACAACTTGGGCAGACGATGTATTCGGGAAGCGCGCAGGTGGACCTCGGCGGCGGCACGCTGGGGACGGTGAATATGTACCGCTTTGATCCCACGGACCCGCGGCGGGCGGCGCTTAAGAACACAGTCCTCTACTATGCCGATTATGGCTACGAAGTGACCTTCGAGCTCGACGGCAAAAAGTTTACCTCCTTCGTCGCCGGCAAGCCGCAAGCACGAACCAGCCTGTGGATCGATCGGGATGGCAACGGCCAGCGGAGTTACAAACTGGAATCGGCCGCGGTGGGGAAGCCGTTCAATTTCACCGGCACGACCTATTTGCTGTCGCTGAAGGACGGAGAGCTGAGCCTGGAAAAGGCCGCGGAAGCGGTCCCCATGACTCCGCTGCCGCCGAATCTGGCCATCGGCCAGCAAGTGATTGCCTTTGAGATGACGGCGATGGACGGTTCGAAGGTGAACTTCCCCAAAATGTATGCCGGCAAGCTAGTGATGCTCGACTTCTGGGCGACCTGGTGCGGCCCGTGTATCGCAGAATTGCCCAACGTCAAGAAGGCCTATGGCGACTGGCACGACAAGGGATTTGAAATTGTCGGCATCAGCTTCGATAACGACGGGATGACCGAGAAGCTCAAAACTTTCACCATCGAAAAGGAAATGTCCTGGGCCCACATCTATGAAGGGAAGGGGTGGAATACGTCGCTCGGCGAGCGGTTCGACGTCAGCAGTATTCCCTTTGTCCTGCTGGTCGATGGGGACTCGGGCGAGATCTTGGCGACCGCCAAAGACCTCCGCGGCCCCGGCTTAACTGAGTTCATCGGCAAGCAGTTGGAGAAGAAGAAAGACGCGAAGAAGTAGGGAACGGTGATTGGCGTTCGAACCTGGGCGCTTACTTCACAAATCCCGCCTTCGCAAAACCCACAATCCCCATCGACACTAGGTCGGGTCCGGTATCCAGAGTCAACATTCTGGAACCGGGGGGGATGGGAACAAGGACCGGCAGGGCGGGGTCGAGAGCCGAGAGTCCGGGACGTTCCCAGACGACCACCCCATCGATGAGAATCCGCGCCCGCCCGCTAATTCCTTCGCAGCAGCCGACGAGTGCGGTGAAGAGCTTGTACTCCGGCTTGAGGTCGAAGGTGATCTGGCTGGAGCGAATCATCGCATAGCCGCCGGAAAATTCTTGCCCGAGGAACTTGATAGGGGTCCGTGTGCGGCTGAAGGGGAGTGAATCCTTGGTGGGGCCGCCCCGTTCCGGAGAAGGAGAGATGCTGCGGGGACTGATGTCCGTCAACGACACATCGGGCTCGACGAGTTTTTTCCTGGCCGAAGGAAGTATGGCGCAGCGGTGAGAAAGCCCTCGCCAGGCGATCTGGTTCTGCTCTTCATTGCCGCGAATGGTGAGTTCCAGAGTGACTTCTCGGTCACGCCATTTTTGCAGATCCCACCAATAGGCCAGCGTGTCGGAGGGCACCTTTAGTTCCGGCTGCTGATTGCGGAAGTCGCGACGGAGACCCATGAACTGCCGCGACTGCCGGGAATTGGCAAACATTTGCCGCATCCGCTCGCGGTCGGTGCTGGTGGTCCAGCCCACTGCTTCATCATCGACCCGCAGGTGGATGAGATGTTCTTCCAGATTCTTGGGAACAGCCGCCAGGAGTTGCACCACGTCGTTGGCCTCGGTGATGCGGACCTTGCGGGTGAGGACCAGCGCGGCATCCTGACCGACAACCAGTACCGGATCCCAGCAGTTGCCGGCTTCATTCCACTGCGTGGCCAGACGTGCGGTTTGCCAGCCTTCGCCCCCCGCCTCCCAATCGCCCAGGCCCAATAGGGCTCCCCGCACCAGGTCGCTGCCGGCCTGCGGCGTCCAGTCGAGCCGGACCAGCGGGGAGAGCCAGAGCACATCGTCCCGGATGTCCAGCGGATCCGCTCCCTCGGGCCGGTCGTCGTGGGCGTACTCGGTTACGAGAATGATCCTCTTGATTCCTTCGACATTCAGCTCACCGGTTTCGCGGGCGTCGTCGCTGCCGAGGCGGATCTCGCTCTCCCACAATTCCTTTCCGTCCAAGCTGTCGGCAAAGATGCGGCAGCGGACGCAGCCTCCTTCGCCGACAGCGCGGTCGAGAGCGACGGCCAGTGACAGAGTCCGCGCACCCACGGGGAGGACAACCGCCAACTCGCTGTAGGAATGCGTGGCAAACCCCAGGTCCGATTCGTGTCCGCCACCGGCCAGCAGCGTGTCTCCCGAAACAGTTTCGTTCCGCCGCCACGGCTCGGATTCACCCAGCAGCCGGCGATTGGCGAGAGTTTCCGCTGGCAGTAACGATAGGGGGGCTTCGTCGGCCGCGCGATAGCTGCACCAGGCAATCTCCTGCTCGGGAACGGCAATCGCGTGCGACGACCAGGCAGGCTGCAAGTAATAGTAGACTTGTGGAGCCGAGCGATTTCGCCCGCTGCGGACCCGCTCCAGCTCGCGGCTGACGCGGCTGGCGGTGAGCGTGGCCCCGCTAGTGAGCGTGAAGCGGCTGATAGCGCCGGGGGAAGTGCCGCCGGCGAACAGGTTGTCTTCGAGCACGGCGGAGGCCAGGTCGACGCCGGGAAAAACAGCATCCGCCACGCTGGAATAGTTTGTTTCCACGACGCCCGCCTCCGTCAAGATCGCCAGGCCATATTCCCGCCAACGGATGCTCCGCGCCACCAGCTTGCGTCCGTCCGTCAGCCGCACGGTTCCGGCCGGGGGCTCCGCGCGGTGCGTGCCGGCGGTCCCCACTATCCGGCGAACCCGGTCGGTTCGTACCAGCACATGCGTTCCCCCAACCGGCATCAGCGGAATTTCCAGTTGCACCTTGAGTCGCGGTCCTCCTTCCCCCTCCACCAACGCAACCGCGGAACCATTGACCACATCACCGTTCGCCATCATCACCAGCGGCACTTCCCGCTCGACTTCGGCCGTCTGATCCCTGAGCAGCCGCGCCGGGTTCTCGGGAGCAAACAGGTCTTTTCCCGCGAGGCGCACACTCGCTCCCTGCAGGGGCCAAGCCGTCATAGCCGACCCCTTGGCCCGGCTGCCATCCGCGAGAACGGCCACGAATCGCTCGGGGAAATACGCGGGTCGCGGGTCAGAATAGCGGGGCTGAGCGGCAACCGGGGCGGAAACGACCAGCTCCGCCGCCAGCAAAAGGAGCGGCAGCAAGAATACAAAGCGACGGCAAAAGGGTCCTTGCAACATCCGAACTTTGGGCTCTCAAACGTCGGCGAAATCTGGCTAGGGACATTTCATGGTAACTGACAATCGGCGGAGGGAATACGCTGTTTCGTCCGAACGGCACTTCACGGCGAGTTATCGCGGAACAACCGTTGCTTTCTTTTCCCCCGCTCGCATAGAATAAATCTCAGCGGCAAAGCTGGTGAAGATTTCAGGCGGCGAGTAAACTTCCCACTGGCAGGGGTGCCGAAGGGAATTCGGCAAAGCGGCGCGAACTCACTCGGGATGGCGGCGGTCATGTTCACCTGGCAAATCATTCTGGCGGTTACGGGAGCGGTGCTGCTCCTGGGCGTCGCACTGGCGTATGCCGCCTTGCGTCAGCGGCGACCTTGGCGCGTGAACCTGGAGAGGGCTCGCAAACTGTTCCACCTTCGCCGCGAATGGCTGGAGGCCCGCTTTTTCACCCTGGCTGCGACTAGCGGCAAGCCTCGCGGCCTGGAATGGGTCGACTGCGATTTTGAAAACCCGGTCTCCTTTGCCCGCGACCGGCACACTGGGCGTCTGCGAGCGCTCGTCGGAGTTACGGTTCGCTTTCGGGCCATCGATGGCGGCGGAATGGAAGACAATCCCAATGTCGGCAACCTCCGGGCAGCGAGCGCCATCTTCCTGCTCGACGGCGAAGAATGGAGCACCGATGGCCGGGTGCTTTTCAATCTCAATCCTCTGCAGGCAATAGAGCACTTCCGGCAAGAGCTGGAAGTGGTGGAGTAGACCGTTGTCCTAGTTGCGGTTGGCGGTCCGCCTTCTAGAATCAGGCGGGTTGCACTTTTTCCTCTTATCCCACTGGGTGCGCATTGTCCGCGGCGGCAGCGCTCATTCCCTCGACGGTCACCTTGGAAGATTTTGTGGCGCTCAACCACGAGATTGCGGCTCTGGCGCGCGCCGGTGTGCCGCTGGGTCCGGGACTGACCACGTTTGGCCGCGATTTGCCGGGCCGTCTGGGAAAGATCGCCGCGGAGGTCGGAGCGCGGATCGAGCAGGGGGAAACACTGGACAGAATCGTCGCCACGCAGGAAGGATTTCCACCCGCTTACAAAGCCGTCGTGCAAGCCGGCCTGCGTGTCGGTCGTTTGCCAGCGGCTCTGGAAGGGATATCGCAGTCGGCCCGCCGCACGGCCCAGCTCCGCTGGACCATCAGCATGGCGATCATTTATCCGCTCATCGTCATGCTGGTCGGCTATTGTTTCTTTATTCTCACGGTGACGCGGATCGCTCCGATCATGGCTGAGACACTCGCCGATCACGCGAAGCCCAATAACGTGGTTCAACAGGGTTTGGCTTGGCTCGGCCAGACCGTACCGATTTGGGGCGTGGTGCTGCCGATCCTGGTCCTGGCGTGGTTTGCCTGGCTGTGGTGGAGGGCGGGGCGCGTGGCGGCGGGGGTTGAACTTCATCCACTCCTGTCCTTCGGCGCGGTATCCACCATGATAAAAATGCGCCGCGCCGGTCGGCAGGCGGCGATGTGCGATTGTCTGGCCCTGCTGAGCGAATATGGAGTGCCTCTGCAAGAGGCTTTGCCGCTGGCGGCCCGCACCACGGGAGCCAGGAGCCTGGAAACTGCCGCAGTGAAGTTGGCGGAGCAGATTGCACGTGGTGAAAGGACGGCAACTCCGCCGCCGCATTTTCCTCCGCTGCTCGCCTGGATGCTCACTAGTGGCGAGCTGCAACAGGAACTCCCCACGGTTCTGCGCCGGACAGCGGAATCCTATCGGGACGAAGCGAATCGCCGCTCCAATTGGCTACGGCTCTATATTCCGCTGATCTTGACGATCGTTTTCGGCGGCGGCACCGTGTTTATCTATGCCGTCGTGACGCTCGGGCCTTTCGTGCTGATTCTGCGGCATCTGACGGAACCGGGCTTTCAACCATGAGCGAATCTGCCCCACTGCCGTCCCTCACTGCGCGCGAAGCGGAAACATTGGTCCGCACCGTGGCTCAGCTCGCCGGAGCCGATTTGCCCTTGGCGGAAGGGCTGCGAGCAGCGGCGGGGGAGGCAGGTTCGCGGCGCATGAGCAGCGCATTGCGAAAGGTGGCCGGCGCGATTGAAAGCGGCCGGAGCCTGGATGAGGCAATTCTGGAGTGCGGCCCGCGTGTGCCGAAATTCCTGGCGGGCATTTTGCGGGCAGCGGAGAAGACTGGGAAGCTGGGTGTCGTGCTCACGGAATGGGTGGAGAACCAGTGGGCCGTGCGGACGCGGTGGCGGGAAGTTTCGGCCGCTTTGGCCTACCCAGCGATTTCGCTGGGAATGACCCTGGCAGTGTTCTTGTTCCTGGCGCTGACGGTCGCCCCAGCTTTCAGAGGAATGATGACTGAGTTTGGGCTGAGACTACCCGTTCCAACGCTCGTTTTCTTCTGGCTCGGAGACGTGGCATTGCCAGCCACCATCACTTTGCTGGTGAGCATTGTTTTTGGACTGCTCGTGCTGCGCGTGTTCGCCGGGCGAGCGGCCATCTCGCAGCTCATTTCCGCACTGCCGGTGGCCGGCAAGCTCTGGCATTGGTCGGGGACGGCGGAAGGACTGCGGGGAGTGGGGCTTTTGGTGGAAAACCGGATTCCCTTGCCGGAGGCGCTGGAACTTGCTGCGGACGGCGTTTCAGATGCGCACATCGGCCAGGCCTGCCGCCAACTCGGCAAACGAGTGGAACAAGGTCAACCGCTGTGGGAAGCATTGCTGCGGACACGGCTGTTTCCCATGGCGATCATTCCCATCATCCGCCAGGGGGAGCAACAGGGGACACTGGACAACTCGTTGCGTACCGCGGCCAGGATGTTGGAAGAGCGCGTCCACAACCGTTCGACGCTGGTGATTCAGATCTTGCCGCCGCTGATATTTCTGATGGTGGCGTTCATGATTGGAATGCTGTTCACGGCTATTTATTTGCCGATGAGTGGGCTCCTACAGGGGCTCGCCTAGCCGCCGATCCAGCCGGCGAAGAATTTCCATCATCCATGACCGCCAAGCCGCCATTCACCGACAGCTTTTCCGTGCAGTCCCCGGCAACTCGGGCGCGGCAACGGTTCTGGCGAAACTATGCCTCGTGGATCGGGATGGGGCTGGTGGCCCTGTTCCTGCTCTTCGCGCTGGGAGCCGACTTTTTGTCGCCGTACTCACTCGCTCATACTGCCCGCGAATTCGATCCCGTCACGGGTTTGGAGGTCGGACTGCGGCTCAATGAGCCGGCGAGCGGTTCGCACTGGCTGGGAACCGATGCCAATGCCAAGGATATGCTGACCCGCGTGATGCATGGTTCGCGGCTGTCGCTGCTGGCGGGAGTAGTTTCGATCCTCCTGGCAGTTTCCGTCGGCGTGCCGGTCGGGGCGGTGGCGGGATATTTTGGAGGCTGGGTCGATGCGGTCTTGATGCGGACCGTGGACGTCGCACTGGCGTTTCCCAGTGTGCTGATTGCGCTCTTGGTAACGGTGGCGTTTCATCCCGGCTGGGGGACGGTGATCATTGCGGTGGGGCTGATCAATGTCCCCTTGTTTGCACGGCAAGTGCGAGCCACGGTGATGAGCGTCGTCAATCAGGAATATGTCCTCGCCAGCAAAGCACTGGGAGCCGATACCTGGCACATTCTGACACACGCGATTGGTCCCGCCCTACTCAGCCCCGTCGCGATGCTCGCCAGCCTGAGCGTGGGGACGGCAATTTTGGAAGTTGCGGGCTTGGCCTTTTTGGGGCTCGTGGGGGATTCCACGGTGCCAGAATGGGGCTGCATTCTGGGAGAGGCCCGGCAGTATTGGCGGCAGAATATCTGCTACGCCTTTGGCCCCGGCAGCGCGATTTCCTTCGCGGTGTTGGGTTTTAACCTGCTGGGAGACGGCCTGCGGGACGCGCTCGAGCCCAGGGGACAAGCGTAGCCCTTGCGCCGGAATCCCCCTTATTTCTCGCTCCCAAGCGGATTCTTCCGCTCGGTCCATTCATAGTCGTCGAGCTTCAGCGACAGTCGCAGATAGAGAAACTTCTGAATCTCCGCGGGGGTTTGCAACCCATTGCGGAGCAGGTCCGTCCCTTGCAAGCTGGTTTCATCTTCCACGAAAAACAAATCCTGCTTCTTGGCCGCCTCCTTTTCGTCGGTCGGTTGCTTGCCGTGAAAGCGGAGCATCGCGGAGTGCATCCGTTTGGCGTCGCCGTGAGGCTTGGGTTCTTCTTTCCCCACGCAAATCAAGGTCGACAGCTTGGCCTTCACGATGGGGTGCCCCAATGGTCCTCGCGTGGTCACGCCGCGAAAAGACTCGACTGGCGAAAGCAGCACCATCGCCTTCACATCCTGCCCTTGTTTGAAAGAAGGAAGGGAGCGGACGTTCCAATCCTCCGCCGACCACATCATGGCGATCGAGCAGCCCAGCTGCGCGCCGACGACACACAGAGCTTCGATGTTCAGCTCGCCGGCATTGTTCTTGACAACAAGAAATTTTTTGACGGCTTCGACATCGCGAACCATTTTTTCGAGGTCAGCCCCTTTCATCTTTTCCAGCTCAAAGTCCTCGGTGTCGCCACCGGCGAGCTTGTATTTGAGGCTCTGGCCGTGACCGCGGAGATCTGGACAAATCACCGCGTAGCCCTGCTTCTGTAGCACGGAGGCCATGAGGTGAAAATCGCCGCGGTTTCCTTCCCAGCCGTGCAGCATGATGATGGGCACGGCCTTCTTCTTCAGCTTGCTGGCATAGTAGGTAGCTTTGATGGTTACGCCGTCGTTGGTTTCGACAGTAACATTCTCGGGGTCGGGGACCTTGTCCTTCTCCTCATCCTCCTTAGTCTTTGCCTGAGCAAAAACCGAGGAGCTGCCCACCAGCAAGGCCATGGCCAGCCACGCTAGGGCAGCAAATCGAATCCAAAATGTTGACTGTGACATTGAAGAGTTCATAAGGACTTTACTAGTTGGATAGGCGAAAATTCGCGCTTCGTCGGGCGTTCCCCTCGAAAACCAAAACCTCCACTCGCTTCCAATCATCCTATGATTGCGAAGTGGTCATCGTCAATCAACAAATCTTGATGAAGCGAGCCGCAAAGTCAACAATCCAGGCCAATCGCGGCCAGAGGAGCGTTCACCTATTTGGCTGCCCCCCTAACAAGGTGGTTTCTTGGGCTTCGCCAGGTTTTTCGCGGTAATGGCCAACATTGAGACCATTTTGCCCGATATTTGGACCGTGTTGAGCATCAATATTCCGAGTACATCCGCTTGGGAAATGCGCTTAAGCAGCAGGGCTCAAGTGGGGGCTTTTGCCGAGGAAACGGCAATAGTTAAGGGGCCGGATTACGAATCATCGCGAAGTTGCTTGCATTTTCTCGGGAATTCGATGACAATTCGGCTGGTAACGGAGAACCAGTCCAGGAACCATCTTAGGACGAATGGACGGGGTGTGAATGAGTGCTATTCACAGCACCCCTCGCCAGGAATCGCAACAGGAACAGGAACAGGAACAGGGCTGTGAACATGATTCAAGGACTGCGGACTTGGTGGCAAAAGCAAACCGGTGAGGACGAAACTCCTTTCGATGGCGATTCCCCCGCCTTCCTCGTTAGCTTGCTGACGCACTTGGTACTGGTGGTGGCACTGGGTTTGACTCCCTTGGTTGTGCCCACCAACGAACTTTCGTTGACCGTCGTTTCCGTGCCCGAGACGGAAGTCGTGGTCGAGCTCAAAGTTCCTGAAGAATTCTATTTCAGCGATCAGCCGAGCGAGGAAGTGGGAGCCAACAGCGTCCAGGGGGATGCCATGGCGCTTTCGGAAGCTCCGATCATTTCCGAAGTCTCTGCCATACCCAGCCACCACGACATTCTGCCAGAAGTTGACGTCGCAAACGTCGAAATCAACAACGCTATCGAAGTCGCCACGGGTTTGCACTTCAACGCCAACATGGCCGTGAAGGGAGCAGCCGGCGAAGGAACGACGGGGGCTGTCGGCGCGATTGACCGCCTGACGCATGAGATTTTGCTGTCGCTGGAAGAACGCAAGACCTTGGTGGTCTGGTGCTTCGATTCGACGGCTAGCCTGGCTCCGCAGCGGGCGGCGATTCACGACCGGTTCGACAAGATTTATGAAGAGCTGGGAATCATCGAAGCCGCCGGGAACAAAGCGTTCAAAAAGCACGAAGATGAGCCGCTGCTTTCGAGCATTGTCGCGTTTGGCAACACTGTGGAGCTGATTACGAAGAAACCAACCAGCAGCTTGACGGAAATCAAATCGGCAGTGAAAGGGATGAAGAACGACGACTCCGGCAATGAATTCGTCTTTCAAACCGTCCTCCAAGTCGCCAAGCATTACGAACAACTTCGTTATGCTGTCCAGGGAGGTTCACCGGAGCGTAACGTGATGATTGTCGTCTTCACGGATGAGGCCGGTACCGACCAAAAGAGCTTGGACGAAGCCGTCGCGCTCTGCCGCCGCAAGACCATGCCGGTCTACGTGGTGGGCGTTCCCGCCCCGTTCGGCCGCAAGGAGACGATGATGAAATGGGTCGATCCCGATCCGAAATTCGATCAGTCTCCCAAGTGGGGCGTGGTTGATCAGGGGCCTGAGTCCCTCTATCCCGAACGGATCAAGCTCAACTTCTCCGGCAGCCGGGAAGAAGACCTGGCGATCGATTCCGGTTTCGGTCCTTATGCCTTGACGCGGCTCTGCGTGGAGACGGGCGGGATCTACTTCTCTGTACATCCGAATCGGGATGTGAGAAGGGCCGTCAGCCGGCAGGAGACGCAGGCTTTCTCGTCGCACATCTCCCAGTTTTTCGATCCAGAAACAATGCGGCGGTATCGGCCCGATTATGTATCGACCACGGAATACGAACGGCGAGTGAGCTCGAACAAGGCCCGATTTGTGCTCGTGCAGGCAGCCCAAAATTCGCAACTTGACCAAATGGGAGCCCCCAATCTCCGGTTTGTGAAAACGGATGAAGCGGCTTTCACGATGGCCCTTTCGGAAGCCCAACAGGAAGCGGCTCGCCTGGAGCCGAAAATCAATCAGCTTTATGAGCTCCTACGCGGCGGGGAAGCTGACCGCGAGAAGGAAGAAACGCCTCGCTGGCAGGCCGGTTACGATTTGGCAATCGGGCGCGTGTTGGCTGTAAAGGTTCGCACGGAAGCCTACAACGCCATGCTTGCCGCCGCCAAACGGGGCCTCAAACCCAAAGATCCCAAGAACAACACCTGGACCCTCAAGCCCGCGGACGAAATCTCCGTCGGCAGTCAGCTCGCCAAACTGGGCGAGCGGGCGAAAATGTACCTCAATCGCGTAGTAAAGGATCATCCTGGTACGCCGTGGGCACTCCTGGCCGAGAAGGAACTCAAGGATCCGGTCGGCTGGGTTTGGGTCGATTCGTTCACGGATCTGGCTCCTCGCAGAATGGCTGACGGCGGCAACGGAAATCCCGCGCCGGCCGTGAACGATGCGAAAATGATGCTCAAAAAGCCGCCGCCCAGTCGCCCGCCGCCAAAGCTGTAAGCAAGCGATGGCTAAGTAGCCCTATTGATCAACCATGAGGCCCGGAGGTTTTCCGGGCCTTTTTTGCTGCCAACTACTCACCACAACCACTCACCACTCAACTTTCAACCCATGTCCCTCCTCGACCGCTTTCGTCTCGACGGCAAACGCCTGTTCATCACCGGCGGCAGCCGCGGCTTGGGGCGGGAGATGGCGCTCGCCTGCGCCGAAATGGGGGCCGACGTGGTGCTCGTCGGCCGCGACGTGCCCAGCCTGGAAAAGACGGCGGCGGATATAGAAGCCCTCGGCAGAGTAGCGCTCACCATCAACGCCGATGTCAGTAAGACCGACGAGTGCGAAGCCGCCTGCCACAAGGCGCTGACGGAAGCCGGGCCGATTCACATCCTCATCAACAATGCCGGAGGGCGTCGGCAAAACATTCCCACGCACGAGATGCCGCTCGATACCTGGCAGGAACTGGTCGATCTCAACCTCACCAGCGTCTTCCTCTGTACCAAGATTCTCGGGGGCGCGATGATCGCCCGTGGCCAAGGGGGAAAGGTCATCAACATCGCCAGCATCAACGCCCTTGTTGCCGGCCGCAAGATCGAAGGCCGCCACTACGAGACCTGCAAAGCCGCTGTCGTGCAATTCACCCGCGCCGTCGCCGCCGACTGGGCCTTGCACAAAATCAACGTCAACGCGATCCTCCCCGGCGGCTTCATGACCGAGCCCAACCAGCGGTGGCGCAAAATCCATCCGGAAGTGACTGAGGCCTTCCTGCAACAAATTCCCATGGGCGACTTCGGCCCCCCCGAAGACCTCGGCCCCCTCGCCGTTTACCTTGCGAGCGACGCCAGCCGGTACATGACGGGCGCATCGCTGGTGATCGATGGGGGGTATACGCTGTGGTAGTGGGCTGGCCCCTGCCGTCTATAATGGATAGTTATGCCGCGACTAGCAAGTTACCTCTGTCAGCGCCTCTCGTCCTTACCTCTCGATCGCCGATCCTTCCTCCGCCAGGCCGGCTGTGGATTTGGGGCGGTGGCGCTTTCGTCGCTGTTAGCGCAAGGCGATTTCGGAGCTGCAGCAGAGCAAAACAGTGATCCGCTCGCCCCTCGCCAGCCGCACTTTGCCGCCAAGGCCAAGAGCGTCATCTATCTCTATATGGACGGCGGGCCGAGCCAGGTCGATACGTTTGATCCCAAACCGCGGCTGGCGGCGGAGAGCGGCAAACCGTTTGCCATGAAGATCGAGCCGACGCAGTTCAACAATATTGGGGCCACGCTCGCTTCGCCCTGGAAATTCCAGCAGCACGGAAACAGCGGCACTCCGGTCAGCGAGCTTTTCCCGGGTGTGGCCCAGCACGCGGACAAGCTCGCCGTCATCCGCTCCATGACCAGCCAGTTCCCGGAGCACACCAGCGCCAACTATTTCCTGCACACCGGCACCGGCATCCAGGGGCGGCCCAGCATGGGGGCCTGGTTCGGCTATGGCCTGGGGAGTGAGTGCCGCGACCTGCCGGGCTTCGTCGTCATCAACGGCGGGCTGGTTCCACCGGGAGGCCTCGATAACTTCAACAGCGGCTTTCTGCCCGCCAGCTACCAGGGCTCCATCTTCACGGCCGCGAATCCACCGGTCGCCAACATCAACCGCAGCGAGCCGACCGACCAGCTCCAGAAGAACAAACTGGCCCTGCTCAAGAAGCTCGACGAAGAACGGTTGGCGGCGACCGGCAAAAACGGCGCTGTGGAGTCGGCCATCGCCAATTATGAGTTAGCCTACCGGATGCAGACGGTTGTGCCGGGTCTCACCGACCTCAAGGACGAAACCGCCGCCACCCAGCAACTGTACGGCCTGGATGCCAAATTTCCGCACACCGCCTCCTTCGCTCGGCAGTGCCTGCTCGCGCGGCGCTTGGTCGAGCGCGGCGTCCGGTTCATCGAGCTGACCTGCCCCAACTGCGGTCACGACCGCTGGGACCAGCACAGCGGCCTGAAGAAAGGGCACGAGGACAACGCCCTCGCCGTGGACCAGCCAATTGCCGCCCTGCTCACGGACTTGGCACAGCGCGGCCTGCTCGACAGCACGCTGGTCATCTTCTCCGGAGAATTCGGCCGCACTCCGTTTGCCCAAGGCTCGGACGGCCGCGACCACAATCCCTTCGGCTTCAGCCTCTGGCTCGCCGGCGGGGGCATCAAGGGAGGGACCATTTACGGCCAGACCGACGAATTCGGCTACAAAGCGGTCGAAAACAAAGCCGAAATCCACGACCTGCACGCCACGATGCTGCACCTGCTCGGCATCGACCACACCCGCCTCACCTTCCGCTTCAGCGGCCGCGACATGCGGCTCACGGATGTGCATGGGAAGGTGATTAAAGAAATCCTATCGTAGTGAAGGCGTGGCACCTCCACGGCTTTGCGTGGGCGTGATCCTTACTTGACGGGAATTCCAAAGTCCCCCCGCATATCGCGCCACAGGCAATGGATGTGGTTGGCAGGATTGCCCGCGGCATCCGGCTGTTTGTTGACAAACTCAATCTGAAACGTCGGCCCCTGAACACAGTAGGAATGGCCGATCCCCGGTTTTTCCGCTCCCTGCCACGCGAATTGGATTTTGTCAAATCCTGCCTTGTCGATCGCGGTGAGGCGCTCCTCGGCGACATCCGCTGGCATGGTGGCTGCATATTCGGAAATCAGGCTGCGCAGAATCTTCGCCTGCTCGCTCGTCAGCTTGGCTGCGGCAATTCCCTGGGGAGCATCCGTCGCGGGCTGGGGCTTGCCGGCGTTGCGGACTTCTTCCATTGGCTTGTCGGCAACAATGGCGAGCTTCTTTTGTTCGGCGGTGAGTGAGGCCAAGAGATCAAAGGCCAATTGCTCTTCACCTTTGAGAATCCGCGTTCCCTTGGGAAAGGCGGGCAAAACCTCCTTCATCACCGTAGCTGGGTTTGCCGCGAAAGTCGCAGGCGTCGACGAAACAACTCGCCCCTTGTCAACGACGAAATTGAGCGACAGATGATGCCCTTCGACGCTTAGCCCCCACTTACCATCAGTAGCGGGAGCGCCGAAGAGCGTGAAGTAGTAGCGATCGGTGTCCCGAATCTGGCCCCCTACTTTTTCCTTCTCAAGTTCCTTCAGCAAAGCCTCCATCGCCATGATTTTCGTTGCTTTTGTGTAGCCGACTTCGCTCAGCGCGCTCTTCAGAAGCGCTTGGGCGGCCTTGCGCTGGTTCTCGTCCATGTTGCGGACTTGCAGACCCTTGCGACCCGGCTTGCCATCCTTGTCAAAGAACGGAATGAAGTGCCAGTTCACTCGGGACTCAGAGTCAAACGACAGAACGGCGATTTTCTTCTGATCGGAAGTAAGCGTCGCCAGGAACTTCTCCGCCTGCGCGGTCATCCCTTCCCCCGCTCCCACGCGCCGGTAATACGACCAGGCGGAGGTGGCGACGAGCGCGAGCAGAATCAAAGTGGCGAACAGGTAGGGACGTTTCATGGGAGAACCTTGGCAGGATTGATTCGTTGAAAGCAGCGAGAGTCAATATAGCTTGGCAGTCCCAGACGCTCCACAGGACAAGCACATTTTTGACAGAAAGGGGAATAAGCCACTTGAACAGAAGAGAACGAAGGTAACGAAGGCGGAGGAAGACAGAAATGAGAATTGGTTTCAGTGCATCTTCTTCTGCCTTTCTTCGTTTCCTTTGTTCCCTTCTGTTCAATTTCTTCCGACCTACTCCGGATGCTCGTGTTTGTGAGGGTCCCGATCGTGATGATCCTGGTCGAAGTGGACGTGCAAGTCGGGACGCTTTTGAAACAGGCCATCGACTGCCGCATCGCTGACGTTCGCGCCGTCGAGATACAGCGATTCCAGTTTGGGAATCGATTGCAAATCGGCCAGGCCGCGGTCGGTGATGGGAATGTCAATCAGATGGACTAGCCGCAAGGCGGGAAAATCCTTCAAAGCGGCGATTCCCTGCTCCGTCACGTGCGGGCTGCCGATGCGGAGCATCTGGAGCTTGGGAAGCGTTTTGAGCTGCGACAGGCCCGCGTCGGTGAATTTTCCCTGCGGCAGATTCAGGATTCTCAGGTTCGACATTGTGGAGAGTGCTGTCAGGCCGTCGTCGCCAATGCTGCTGCCGCGAATGCGGAGATGCTCGAGTTGTGTGAGCTTGGCGATTTCGGTCATACCCGCATTGGTGAGGGAGTTGTCGGCATGGTCAAGTTGCAGGATCCTCAGCCCGGGGACATCACGAATGGAAGCCAGGTCTTGGTCGTTCAATGGCATCGATTCGATGAGAACCAGGTCGGTGGAGCCGCTGCGGATTGCCGTGATTTGTTCGGATAGTGACGGCTCGACGGTTTCAGTTGGGGTTGAACAGCCGGGCAGAAAAAGGAACGGCAGAATCATGAATGCAAAGGAAGAGACAAAGCTAGTATTCATCACCCTCGCCCTCCGCAACTGGGACAAGCGAGCTCATAAGCCGCTATCCCACGGCCGCGGCGCTGGCGAACTTGCATGGGAGTGCCGCAGCGGGAACAGTATTCTGCGTCTCCGGTGTCCCCTTTCTCCACTCTCTGTTGGCAGGCGGGACAGAGGGTGGTATCCGGAAAAACCTCCAGCCGCTCGGGAGAGATGAGAACCTGGCAGCCGGTGCATTTCCGGGCGTTGCCCCATGCAGCATCCTCGTCCATGGCCGGCTGCGGCAGATAGTAACCCGCCCCGCAACTTGGGCAGATGAGCTTTTCCTTTACGGAAGCGGCTAGTTGCAGCAGATAGCCGAGGTTCTTTGCAACTTCCGCTTTCACCCTGCGAAGCAGACCGGCGCTACGCAGCCGCTGATAAAGTACGTCCTGAGGCGTCTCCTCGGAATGAGAGCAGGTGGGGCAGTGCCAGCGGAGATAGGGCATAATCTATAAAGATTCGTCGCTAATGCAGCGTATCCGCCAGGGCTTCCTGCAACTCGGTCATCGCGGCGACGTCCTTCTGCTTTCCCTGGTTGGCGAAGAGCGTTTGCAAATTGCTGAGGATGCGGCTGCCCCACTGGGCGTGCGTGGCGGGAGAGAGGTAGGTGTCGTCCCGCGGCACTTCGCGGCCGCTCATTTGCTCCAAGCGAACAAAGGCCTCGTCGCGGCTGAGGGATTGGCCGTGAAAAAACGGGTCGACGTACATCCAACCTTCATCGGTCTTCACCCGAACCAGAAAATGCCCCGGCGAATTGATCCCCTCCACCGTCAGGCCGCATTTCTCCGCCACCACTTTGTAAATCAATGCCAGAATGATCGGCAAACCCCGTTTGGATTCGAGAACCTTCGGAAGATAGCTGTTGTCCGCCGCATAGTACTCGTCCGTATTGCCAGCGAACTTCTCCTCCGCGAAAAGCACGTCATGCAGGTGCGCCAGCCGTGCGGAGACCTGCTTGCTCTTGACCCGCCCCAGTACCCGCAAAGCCATCCCTTCGAGGCGCTCTTCGACGATGGCGGGTTGCGAGTTTGGCAAGGCATGCAGGGCAATCGCCGCGGTCGCTCGCAAGAGCCCCTTCGTCGTCGCTAGAATCGGCAACTGCTGCACAAAATACGCATAAGCGTCCTTGCGGCAGAATTTGGGAGAGAGCGAGCGATCCATTCCTTAATTGTAATCGAGCAGCCCTCGCGGGACATACTCTCCCTGATCTTTCAATTCGGTCGCGTGGTTACCAGCCAGTAAAAATAGCCGCAGACGGCGGCAGCAAATGCGATCAGTCCCGCGGCGACCAGCCAGGTGCGGCGAGTGTTTTCCGGCAGCTCGATCGGTTGCTGCACCGGCTCGGGGGTGATGCCGCTGCCGAAATCGTGGCCGCAGTGATGGCAAGTGCGAAAGAACTGCGGGCGAAAATGGTCGTCGCAGGTGTCGCAGAAGAGCAAGACCTGGGTGCGGCCCCCCTCTTCAATCAGGTCCGCCAGCGAAAATTTGCTCCCCCGGCTGCCGCAGACGTTGCAGCGCACCTCGCGGCGCTGTTGGCAACCTGGACAGTTCGGCCAGTCGGTCCAGTTGGCATCCGCAAATTCAAAATCTTCTGTGGCGATGTCACGCCCGTCACGCAACACAGCGTCAAACTGCTCGGCGATGAGCCGGCCCTTCACCGCATCTTCCTCTGCGACCAGAATTCTCGGAGCCGCCACCCAGCCGAGCGGCAACTCACCTCCGGCTGTCTGGATTTCGTTGACGACGTACGACCTGATTCCCCGCTCTTCGAGCAATTGGCGCAGCATCTGAGCGTGCTGGCTATTGGCGGCGCGAAAGATTTCCGTCGGGCGATCAGCCATAGGGCGAGGAAAATGTCGAAATTCGAATTCTAAATGACGAATTCTAGGGTAAGAAGGTCGACCTCATTCGCCATACGTCATTCGAATTTCGACATTTCAAAAAATAAGGGCCTCCGCGTCGCGAGGACGGGAGGCCCATGAATTGAGGTTTCAAGCAGCACAAGTGCTGTCTTAGACCATCGACTTCAGGTTCTTCAGCGCCCGAACCTTGACGACGTTTTTGGCGGGCTTGGCGGCAACGTCCATCAATTCGCCTGGCTTGAAGGGGTTGGGAACGCCCTTCTTGGCAGCCTGGGCAGGCTTGTTGACGCGGATAATCTTACACAGACCGGGAATCTGAAACGCGCCCGAGCCCTTTTTGCTCAGTGCCTTGCCGATTTCGGCCGACATTGCGTCCAGAACCGCGCCGACATCCTTTTTGGAGACGCCCGTTGCCTCCGAGATGCTCGCGTACACTTCCGATTTGCTCGGGGCCTTCGCACTCGCAGCTTTCTTTGCCATGGTGGCCACCCTCCTAGTGAGGTTCCTTGGTGAGAATGAAACGTGAAAATACGCTGTTTTCCGCCATGCGGATGGTTGGCGATTAGAATCTCTCCACGATAAAATGCAACGGCCCCGCCGGGAAAAACACGCAAAAATCGGCAAAAAGCCGCAGATTTTTGAGAATTTCGCGGTTTTTTGAGCCAAAAGCTCGAATCCCTGCGCGTCTTTAGGGAGATTTTGCGGCAATCACTGGGTTTTTTGGCAGGAGCCGGCCCCTACCTGGCCCGATTCGAACTAGGTCGCAAGTCCCAGATTTGCGACAATGGCGAACCTCGATTTTTGCCGGTCTTTCCGGCCAGCATGGACTCCTACACTTCACGGATGAAGTCTGCATGAAACTGTTTTTCTCCGTCGGCGAGCCAAGCGGCGATTTGCACGGGGCCAACCTGATCACCGAGTTGAGCCGCCGCAAACCGGGGCTCGGCTTCGCAGGGTTTGGCGGGCCTCGCATGCAGGCGGCTGGGTGCGATCTGCTGCAAGATATGACCGAGCTGGCGGTAATGGGGATTGGCCCGGTGCTCGCCCGGCTGCCGAAGTTCCTGTCGCTCAAGGCTCGGGCCGACCGCTATTTTCGCGAACAGCGCCCCGATGCCGTGGTTCTCATCGACTTTCCTGGCTTTAACTGGCATATCGCGGCGCGGGCCAAGGCTCAGGGCATTCCCGTTTTCTACTATGGACTGCCGCAGCTTTGGGCGTGGATGCCGTGGCGAGTCAGTAAAGTCAAACGAACCGTGGACCACGCGCTGTGCAAGTTGCCGTTTGAAGAAGCCTGGCTCCGTGAGCGGGGCTGTCACGCGACTTATGTGGGCCATCCTTACTACGACGAATTGCGGTCGCAAAAGCTGGACGCGAGATTCGTGCAACAGTTTTCCGGCGGACAGGACCATCGCCGTCTGGTGACGCTGCTGCCCGGGTCGAGGAATCAGGAAATAGCGTATAACTTGCCAACACTGTTGAAAGCCGCGCAGCTTATCATGCGAGAAGTTCCGGACGTGCGATTTGCGATCGCGTCGTACAACGAAAAACAGGCCGATGTTGCCCGCCGGCAAGTTGCCCGTCTCAAACTTCCATTTGAAGTTCACGTCGGCCGCACCCCGGAGCTCATTTCCGCGGCCCACGTTTGCCTGGCCTGCAGCGGCTCCGTTTCACTCGAACTTCTGTATCATGCCAAGCCGGCGGTGATGGTCTATCGCACTTCGCCACTCCTCTACTATGCCGTTTTGCCGTTCATCCGGGTGAAGTACATGACCCTCGTAAATCTCCTGGCCGCGGACGAGATCTTTCCCGCCGATCGCCGGCTGTACGATCCTGCCTTGCCCGGCAATGAAAAGGTGGTGTTTCCGGAGTATCCCACGTGCGGAGACAAATCCGCTGCCATCGCGAGCCATGCCATCGGATGGCTCACCGACGAACCTTCCCGGCAGGCCGTCATCCACCGCCTCGAGGACCTCCGCAGCCGTTTCGCGGGGGGAGGTGCCAGCCAGCGTACGGCCGACTATCTGCTGAAGCACCTCGCGCCGCGAACGATTATCCCCTCACACCACTTTGACACTCGTAGCGAGGATCCGATCCGTTGGCGAAAAGGTGGGTAGTACTTCCAATAATGGAATGGGCAATTCCAGGTCACTCTTCGCGGTTCGTCCCGTCTCGCCCCCAGCGAACCTTGCCATAACTCTCGCGACTGCCGATGCCTGGGGGTCTCCCCAGCATGAAGGGCTTGGCAAGTGCCAACCCCGCCAGAAAGTCGCCGATGTGCGCTCCGTAGGCCACTCCCGATTGCATGCCCCCCAGCACTCCCAGGCCGCTGATGATTTGAAACAGAAACCAGAGGCCCACCGCAACGTAGCCGGGCACGTCCATCACCATCCGCACGACAAGTACCGTCACGCGGCGTTTGGGATGCAACAGCAAATAGGCTCCCATAACGCTTGAAATGGCCCCGGATGCACCCAGGCTGGGAATTTGTGCCGAGGGTCCCGACGCGCTGAGAAAGACATGCGCGAGCGAAGCTAGAATTCCGCAAATGAGATAGAAAACGAGATAGCGACCTCGTCCCAGATCCTGTTCGATGTTGTCGCCGAAAATCCAAAGGAACCACATGTTTCCAGCAATGTGGGCCAATCCACCGTGCATGAAGATCGATGTCAGCAGGGTGAGGAACACTGGAATGGGGGTCGGCTTGAGCCCAGGGATCACGTAAACCTCAGGCCCGTTGACGCCTTGAACCTGAACCTGCCGATCTTCCGTCACAACATCGCGGCCGGACAGGATTTCCGCCGGAACCGCGGAAAAGGCGAGCGTGAACGAATCGTTGGTTCCAAAACCTTGTAACAGCAGGAAGACCGCCACGTTGGCAACGATCAGAATCACATTGACCACCGGAAAGGATGTCCGGTCGCGGTTGTCGTCTCCTAAAGGAAAAACCATGCTTTACTCCTGGCGTTGTTCGATTGCTTCCATGGTCTAATCCAGCCCATTAATCCGTTCGGGCTGACTCCCCAGCACCTGGACCAGGCCGAAGAGCGCCACGCCATGATGAACACCCAGGCGAAAGGACTGTTCTGCGCTCAGCAGATCGTAAATCGCCTTTGCCATACCGGAAACAACCAGCACCAGACCCGATACCAAATGCGTCGCGGGATTTTTAACCAGGGCCTTCAGCCGCTTCAGTGATTTTCTCACGCGTTGTCCAATTCACGAAAGAGGGGAGAGCAAGAGTTTGGCCATGCAACAGAAAGGCCCGCGCTCCCATGATAAGTCGGGGAGGCGGGCCAGGGCCAAACGATAATTGCTTCCCGACAATTAGAAATCGACTTGATACTTGATGGTCATCTTCTTGCGGATGTCCGCGGTAGCCTTCTCAAGCTCCTGAATACTGCTGCGGGCCTGGGTCCCCCCTTTGATCCGTTCTTCCGCGTGAATCGCAATTCTCGCTTGCCGATAGGCAGCAGTATCCGCCACCGCAACGGTGCCATAGTTTCCAACAGGCCCACCCCCCCCGTAGCCATTATAGGCGTAGCCATAGGTGTTTCCGTACGAATAGTAGTTGTACTGCATGGGAGTATTCACCTGGCGGACTCGATTGTCGGCAGCGCTCGTGCGAATCGCGTTGTACCCGCCGCGCAACAAGTCGGCGGCGTTGGCACCATAATCGATGAGTTCCGGATCGACATTGAGCACAGACAGCTGATCAATCTTGGCGGCATACTTGCTCATCCAGACGCCGAGTTGCGGCATGGTGTAGGAGGAATTTCCCGCCTTTTGGGCCCGCAGGTCGCTATAGAGCTTATTGATTTGCTTGAAATAGTTTTGAGAGGAGGCGACGATCTGCTCCTCTTTGGTCATGACTTTCTGTTCTTGGGTGATTTCCGGAACCTTCAACGAAGGGGGCCGGTTGAACAAGCTGGAGATACGCTGCATCCCGCTTGTGCCAATAGCACCTTCCAAATAAAACGTCTTCCCCTTCACAACCGGCTTCCATTCTTCGAATTCATCAATCATCACGCCCCGTTTGGCGAGCACATGCAGCAGTGCAGCCTTCGCCGTTTCCGCCTCCAGCGTGACGTCGGTGCCGAAGTCCACCCGGAGTTTTCCGGAGGTCTTGTCTGAAAAGACGAGTCCCAAGGTAATCCCGCGGATCGTGGACAACAGCCCGGCCGTCTCGGCAGGATTCAATTTGTGCTTGGCGAGAAACTCCTTCTCCTCTTCCATTCTGGCCGTGAGATGCTCCGGCGTAATGACGTCTTCCAAGTCCATCGCCAAAATGATCGGCGTCCCCACGTCGTTGGCGTAGCCAAATGCTTGGGTCAAATAGGGCGAAAGGCCCATTTCGGTGCGGCTGTCGATTTCCTTCATCCAGCGGGCCATCGCTTGGCGATTGGATGGGGCCATGAACGCGACGGTTTTCGAGGCGAGTCGGACCAGATAAGCGTTTCCGGGAAGGGCGACTGCCTCGCGGCCGATAATGGTGTCGGCCTTTCCGCCTGTCAAAGCGACCGCCTTGGCCTGGGATGGCTCGTGGTCGATTTCCATGATGGCTGCCTCCCACATCGGCACCCATGTTTCGTGCTCCAGTTGCATGGGAAGGAGAGCGAACTTGGTGTCGGAGGGCAGGAACGAAACGCCGGAAGCAAACGCACTGTCCCTCTTTTGCGCCCACTTCTCCTTGATCGCGATGGGGCTGGCCATCAGCTTTTCCATATTCACAATCGCGATGGCGTTCGTGGACGACGGCACCTTTTTGATGAGGTCGTCAAATTGTGCTCGGACAGCAAATGGGCAAGTAGCCAGGCCAAATATGGCCACCAAAACAAATTTGCAACGCAGACCGTTCACGGATCACCTCAGCAAATTCAAAAAAAGAGAAAAATGCCCTTGGGCGATGAGCCAGAAGAGACCCTTGCGATTTTAGCCACTGCTAGGGGGAATTCAAGGGATTGCCGGTTTTCCCGTGAAAGTCGACGGCTGCTTCAGTTCCGCAAGAGCAGGCAATTTCCGAACGTCTGAACCTGATTTGCCGGTAATGCTGCCTAACTCTCTTGCCCAGGCCGCAAAAGTTCGTATTCCGGCTCCGTGGCAGTTTGCCGGACTGCCGATGAGAAGCTATGCCGGTCACGGAAGATGGTACTACAGCGAAAAGAGTTTTCCTGGGGATGACTTTGGCGCTGCTGCAATGCTCATGGAGGAAAGACTGTCTCCTCCAGCCGCACTAAAGCCGTGACCAAAAAATCCGTCAGTTCCTTGAGTCTGCTCAACGATAGTCTTCCGGCCCCCACCGAGTCTGCTCCTAAATCTCCAGCGCTCGCAGGCACCTTTGAGCAACTGGCCGCCTCGTTTTCCCTCGTCAGCGGTTGGGAACTGACGATTGGCCGCTCCGCAATGGAAGCGGGCAGAGTCTGGTCCGCGCCCGTTGACAACGCCGATGGCCAACCGCAATCCGTACTTTCCCTGCTGCCGACGGATGAGCCGGCAACTTCTCGCCTGCCGCTGGAACAGGTACGTCCACTGGCGCTCGCCATCGCCAATCTGCTATCCGAAAAAGCCCGCTTGCAGCGGGCCGTCCTCGAGCGAGAAGCGGAGCTTGCCGCGGGAGTACCCGTTGCTGTTCGGCCCGACGACGCCGAGCATCTGGCGGTGCGATTGGCCGCGATTCTGAAGGGGGGGGCGGATGCCGTCGGTTGCCAGGCAGCCGGTTTGTATTTGCTCGATGAAACCACTTCCACTCTTAAACTGAGGGCCGCGCACAATCTGCCGCTCGAGCGAATGCTCGCACCAGCCCGGTCGCTCCGGGGAGCGATGGCTGACCTGGAAGCCCTCGTTGGCCAGGCGGTCGTGCTGGAAGACACCGCGATCCTTCCGCATTGGAAGTGTCCAGAGAATTTTCCCGCGGCAATCTGTGTCCCCATCAGCGGCAGCAGTACGCCACTGGGAACGCTGTGGCTGTTCGCCGAAACGAGCCGGGACTTCACCAGCGAACAGACCAACCTGGTGGAAATCATCGCCGGGCGAATTGCCGCCGATCTGGAGCGCGAGATGCTCTTGACCGAAGGAGCCCGATCGAAGAGCCGCGAAAAACACCTGGAATCCGCAGCTCGCTGGCAAGCCTCGCGCCTGCCGAATGTCACGCCGCTGCTGGACGATTTCGAAGTCGCGGGTTGGACGCTGCAAGCCGACGACATTGGTGGAGACTTCTATGACTGGTCCGTCCTCGCGGACGGACGGCTCTCGATTTCGCTGGGGGATGCCCAGGGAAAGCTGATTGAAGCCGGCCTGGGAGCCGCCGCCGTTCAAGCTGCCGTCAAGTCTCACGCCGCCTACGAGCACACTCCTTCCCAACTGCTCTCGCGGGTAAACGAAACCCTCTGGACAACCTCCGCCGGCGACCAGTTCTCCTCCCTGGCCTATGGCCTGCTGAACCCTGCTGACGGTCATCTCGAACTATCACTATCCGGAGCCGCCGCGGCGATTCATGTAAGGCGAAGCGACCGCGAGGTGTTGAAATCGACGACGCTGGCCCTGGGAACCGATCCCGAGACTCGTTTTGAAACTCTTTCGCGCCGAATGCATCCGGGAGAGTTTCTGATTGTCCTCAGTGAAGGTGCCCAGAGCGCGGTTGATGAAGGAGGCTTGCGAATTAGCGAGCTCGCCCTGGCTTCCCTGGTCAGCAATAATCTCCGCGATACCGCCGACGGCATCCTGGCCAAGGTCCGTCGCCTTCTCGACCGCGGTCAGGCGAGCCAATCCGAGGACATGACCGTGCTCGTGATCAAGCGGCGAATGTAGGGCGAGTGGCGAAGTCAGATTGATGGCAGCCAGAGTGAGAAAACCAGATTCAGGGAATTCTCATCAGTTTGCCTTCTATCATTTTGCCTAACCCTCAGAATCAAGCGAAGTCTCAGACGGAAATCTGCCGATATACGAGGGCGCGGATTCCTTGGCCGCGCAGCCTTGCGCCCGTGATTGGTGGACCGGAGACGACGGAGCATTCTATGCCAGCGGACTCACCCGAACTGATGCAGCAGATTACCGACTGGGCCAAGATCATCCTTGAATGGGTCGGTTTTGGAACCCTGACGGGACTGCTAGCAAAGGCAATCATGCCTGGGAAAGATCCCGGTGGAGCCGTCGCCACGATGGCGATGGGGATCGGCGGGACCATCATCGGCTGCGGCGTTCTGTCTTTCTTCTCCGCGGGAAAAACCCTGATCACGCCGATTAGCCCCGCCGGGTTTTGCGTGGCCACCGGCGGAGCCTTCATCATCCTCTTCTTTTATAAACTCCTCGGCGGCTACTACTTTCAGGAAGGGGAAGGCCCCATCCGCCGCCGCCGCGGTCACGGACACCGCACGGGGGGACGCGCCGCGACCGTGGTGATCAACGAGGATTAGTTCGCGGAACGAGCTTGAGCCTCTTCTAGTCCGAGAGCAGGAAGCGCCGCTAAAGCAACTGCGTTGCCGCCATGTTTGCGGACGCTCCCTACGATCTTTTTAGTCGCTGGCACGATCGGCAGGTTAATAGCCGAACGTGAACCCGCCGCGGGGGCCGTAGATCTGGATGACGCCGTGGTTGCCATATCGATAATCCGTGTGGCATCCGTTGCCGTATCCCGAGCCATAGCCACCGTAACCATACCTCGGGCGAAGGATGATCTGCCCGCCACCGTATCCACCGCCATAACGAGGTCCATGGCTGCTGCCGTGATGGTGGTGGTGATGATGATGCCCGTGGCTATGCCCGTGACCATATCCTTGAGCCATTACCGAGTTGGTGACCGAAGTGCCAACCGTCAGCGCCACAACCGCCGCCACTGCGAAGAGGAACCGTTTCATGCCAATCTCCTTTGCCAAACCGGGGTAAGAATTCGCCAGTCTCTCTTGGACCGGCACGGAAATAGACTACGCAGCGCCTGTGCCGAATGACCCTTGCCGACATGCGCAAACGACAACAGAATAAGAGGTTGCAACGAATGCGGCCGAGTTTTCTGGTGGTAGGTTGCCGCTAGAAGTGTCATCAGTCTGAATACTGTATTTGGCAGGAATGAGACGGAGCGCATGGTAGAATTCATGAATTGGGCGTATTGAGGAGTGGAGAGCACCATCATGACGGCGGCTGGCGAACCTCTTCGTTACCGCCGTTTCCGTGCTCCGGTCGCGGACCAAACGGCCCTCATCGAGCCGCCGATAGCGGAGATTCCGGCGCTGGTAGCACGCAACCAGACGCTGGCCAAGGATTGGGACCGGCATTCCGGCGTTCACTTTTCGGCGATCGGCACTTCCGCCAGGGACGACCTAAAACGGTGGCTGGATGTCACCCATTCTGACATTGGAAAGCCCTTCATCGCGACCGGTCATCAGCCCACGCTCTATCACTCGGGAGTCTGGCTGAAGAACTTTCTGCTGAGCGAGATAGCGCGGCAAGTCGGCGGCGAGGCAATCAACCTAACGGTTGATAACGATGTGATCCGGAGCCCCAACATTCGCATCCCCACGGCGGCCATTGATGCTCCACGATTAGAAGACATTCCGTTCGATGCTCCCGCGGAGGAAATGCCCTGGGAAGAGCGTCGCATCATCGCGCGACCAGTATTCGACAGCTTCGCATCGCGCGTCCTGGCCGCCTATGCTCCCCTAAGAGCCGCTTCACACTCCCCCTCGCAGCCGCTAATCATCGAGCACCTTTGGCGACATGCTCGCCGCCTGGCCGACGGCAGCCAAATGGGACTAGGCGATGTCCTGGGTTACGCTCGCGCTGCAATGGAAGAGGCTCACGGGCTGAAAACCTCTGACTTTGACATCAGTCTCATTTGTCGCTCGGCAGGCTGGTATCAGTTCCTCTCGATTCTCTTCGAGCGGTCGGTCTTGTTTCATGCGATCTACAACGCCGCCCTCGCCGAATTCCGCACGGTCAACCACATCCGGAATCGATTGCATCCGATGCCGGACCTCATCCAGGAAGACGACTGGCTGGAAATGCCCTTCTGGATCTGGGACGCCCCAAGACCACAACGTCGGCGACTATTTGCACGAAGCCGGGGTGATTCCTGGGAAGTGACCGACCGAGTGGGACTTCGCTTAACGAAAGATCAAGTTTGGGAAAATGCCATCCAATTGCCGGACATCCGTATCCGACCCCGCGCTCTCATCACTACCATGTACGCCCGGCTGGTCCTCTCCGACCTGTTCATCCACGGCATCGGCGGGGCGAAGTACGACGAAGTCACCGACGCCATCATCCGCCGCTTCTTCAACATCGAGCCCCCGGCGTTTGTCACGGCCACCGCCACTGTTCGTTTGCCACTGGAACTACCGCAGGTAACGCCGGATGATTTGACTGCCCTCGACCGGCAATATCGCGACTCCATCCATCATCCCGAGAGGCTTCTTGACGACTATTCCGGCCATCATCGGGCCGAATTCGCCGCTATTGTGAAACAGAAGCAAGAACTCATTGCTCATCGGTGGCGGGAGAAGCAGAAAAAAACCTGGCACGATCAGGTCAGCAGCGCCAATGAGAGGATGTCGTCGCTGCTCGAACCATTTAGAGAACAGCTTCGCCAGCATCGTGAGAAGCTCGTCGCCGACCTGCACCGCGCCCGCATCCTCGGCTCGCGCGAATATTCGTTCTGTCTGTTCCCGGAAGAGATGCTCGTGCCGCTGCTGAAGAATCTGGCGGGGATTCAAAGTTGACCCTGCCAGCGGCCTGCGTTAACGTAATAGAAGCCTCAGGCCACTCCCACCAATGCTCTCCCTCCTCACTTCCCCCGCCCGACTTTGCAGCGGCTTCTCGCGGCGGGAGTTGCTGCGCATTGGCGGGCTATCGGCGCTCGGGCTGTCGCTGCCGCAGGTAATGGCCGGGAATGTGTGGGGAAGTCCGACAGTTGCGCCGGGGATTCTGCCGACGGATAAGTCGTTTGGGAAGGCCAAGAGCGTGATCTTTCTGTGGCTGGCCGGCGGGCCGCCGCAGCATGAGACGTTCGATCCCAAGCCCGATGCGCCGCTAGAAGTCCGCGGGCCGTTCAAACCGATCAACACCAACGTGCCGGGGATTCAGTTCTGCGAGCTTTTGCCCCGGACGGCGGCTCATGCGGATAAGCTGGCGATCATCCGCTCGCTTTCCACGAACGACAACACGCACGACTCCAGCGGCTACTGGCTCTGGACCGGCTACAAATACACGGGGCCGAACAGCCGCACCATCCAGCCGACGGACTGGCCGTACTGGGGAAGCCTGGTCAAGAAATTCAAGCCGAGCGACACGCTGCCACCGCTTTCGACAGTCTGGCTACCGGATATCGCCCGGCTGAACGACAGCGTCACGCCGGCGGGCCAGACCGCGGGCATCATGGGAAGCGAATGGGATGTGGACCGCTTCGTCGGCGATCCGGCCCGCCCAGATTATCAGGTGGAAGGGTTGCGCCTCTCCGAACTGCCTCCGCTCCGCCTCAAACGGCGAGAGCAACTGCTCAAGCAGGTCGAAAAACACTTCGAGTTGCAGGAACGCGGCCCCGCGGTCAACCTCTACGGCAGCTTTCAGCGGCAAGCGTTTGACTTGCTCACATCCGGCAAAGCCCGCGAGGCATTCGCCATCGAAAGAGAACCGGGCAAAATCCGCGACCGCTACGGCCGCACCCGCTTCGGCCAGTGCGCCCTCCTTGCCCGCCGCCTCGTGGAAGCCGGCGTCCGCCTCGTTCACGTTCAGTGGCCGCGCGAGCCGGGAGACAGCTCGGTGGACAACCCTTTGTGGGATACGCACGCCCAGAACGCGGAGCGGGTGGAAGACGTGCTTTGCCCGACGTTCGACGTCGGCTTTTCGGCCCTTTTGGAAGACCTCGCCGAACGGGGCCTGCTCGAAACAACGCTGGTCGTCGCTGTCGGCGAGTTCGGCCGCACTCCCAAGGTCAACCCCAACGGCGGGCGGGACCACTGGGGCCCGGTCTTCTCCTGCGCGCTGGCCGGCGGCGGCATCTCCGGCGGCCAGGTCTACGGTAGCAGCGACAAGCAGGGGGGCTATCCCGCCACCGACAAAGTCGAACCGCACGACTACGTCGCCACGCTGTTCCATCTCGTCGGCATCAACCCCACCAGCACTTTTCACGATCGCGAAGGGCGCGAGCACAAGCTGACCATCGGCACTCCTCTCCACAAGCTGCTCGGCATCGTCCCCGCGACGAATGAGCGCTGTACCTGTACCGGGGATGTCACGCGGGTTCCGGCTTTCGACGAAAACCAGATGTTGCTGGACAGCGACTTCACCGGCGCTGCGAAACTCTCCCCCGCAGAAGGGGCCGCCCGTCCACGGGGTTGGAAGGCCAGTCCCATCGCCTCGGCGGACACGAGCGGTTCGCTCGCCGTGCAGAGGCTCCCTGGCAGATTGCAAATCGGTTTTGGGTTGGAAGGAGCTCTTCCCGTCATCATTGCCAAAGGGACCACCGCGCTGCTCGCCCAAGAAGTCCGCAGCCCCTTCGCCGGAACCTACAAAGTTGCCATCACCGCTTGCGGCTTCGCGCCGGACAAGGAATTCTACGACGCCAACTTCCTCAAACACTTCTCCTGCAAGCTCCTCTTCTTCCAATACACAGAGGCTGCCAAAAAAGCCACGGCCCGGAAGGAGCACATCAGTATTCCCATCATCCCGCAATTCACACCGGAAGGGATGTCGCGGATGGACCGTTTCGAGCTTGCCAAAGAGTTTGTGAACCCCACCCCCGGTTCCAACTTCTCTTTCGGCCTCGGCCTCGGCATCGCTATTCTCATCGAGAAAACCAGCGACGGTCCGCTGGCCCTTCCTGCCGGAAAAGCCGCTGGCATCCGCCTCGCCTCGGTCGAGCTCTCCTTCACCGGCAAGGTGCGGAACGAGGATGTAAAGGTGTAGGCACGTGACTCCCGCCAAACAACTTGCCGCGTTCATTCGCAAGTTCAGTCCCGAAAATGCCGCGCTGATCAAGGGCTCGCTCAAGAAAATGAGAGCCCTGTTCCCAAACGCGGTTCAATTGGTGTACGACAACTACAATTTCCTGGTTGTCGGTTTTGGGCCCACCGAAAAACCATCCGAGGCCATCTTCTCCCTAGCCGCATTCGCCGGAGGCCTCATTCTCTGTTTTTTGCAGAAGGGACCGAAACTCAAGGACCCAGGCAAGCTCCTGCGCGGCGCAGGCAAAGTCGTCCGCAACATTCGCCTCGCGGACGCAGGAGATTTGGACAAACCGGAAGTGCGGGCACTCATCACCCAAGCTCTCGTGCTCGCCAAGCGTCCCATGGATGAGTCCACTCGCGGAAACCTGATCATCAAGTCCATCTCGGCCAAGCAGCGACCGCGGCGCTAACAGGCAGTTTGGATTTCGACCTAGGGCAACTCCCGAATCCGGATGTTCTTAAACTCAATAGGCGAGCCTTCGGACTCCAGGCACAGGAAGCCGCTGGCGGGTTCACAGCCGCTGCCGCCGGAGACTTCTTCACCGTTCACCCAGAGGCGAACCTCGCCGTTGATGGCCCGAATGTAGTAGTGGTTCCATTCGCCGTGCCCTTTCGCCAGGTCTTTCCGCGGAAAGCTGCGGCTCTTATCGGGAGAGAGCGGCGGAAAGGGATTCATTTTCACGCCGACGGCGAAGACGTCGCCATTCGTGGTGAACCAGTCCCCTTTCTTGCCGGTCTGCTTTTGATACTGCTCGGCGTAGCCGTGGTCGAGAACCTGGACTTCGATGCCCTTGGGAAGCTGTCCCTTCTTCACTGCCTTGAGCGATTCTTCCGTGGTCCAGACGAAAACGCCGGAGTTCCCCGCGGACTTGAGATGCTTCCACTGCACGACGATCTCAAAATTCTTGTACTGCTTGTTGGAACGGATGACACCGACTGGCTTGCCGGTGCAATGCAACGAACCATCCTTCCAAGTCCAAGTATCATCGTCGCAATTATTGTTGGTGAAATCTTTGTCGCCTAGCTCCACCCAGCCGGGGCCGTTGCCATCGATGGTAACTTTGGGGAGTGGAGAGTCCTTTTCGTCGGCGCGGGCGTTGCCCAAAAGCATGAGGAAGCAGAAGAGTGTTGTAAGTTTCCAGGCGAAGTTCATAATGGCCTCCGAAAGCAATGGTGATTCAGTGACGACCCTGGTGGCATCTTACAGAAAAAAATGGTGACAGGTTGCGAAGGAGGCTGGCAGTGTTCCACAATGATCGAATCCAGAAGCCCTTCCCCGCCTTGTAGAGGTTTGACGATGCGACGCTTTTTCACTTTCTTCTCTGTCCTGCTCTTTCCTCTATTGATGGCGCTGTCGGTTTCGGGCGAGGAAGAGCCGCTGTTCACCCAGAAGCTCAACGTCAATCCGCCGCCGATCAAAGACGATCCGTCGCTCAAGTACGACTACGACATTGTCTACGTCCGGGCCAAACGGGCGGGGGACAAAATCCACAAGCGGTTCTACACCGATTTCTCCCAGCCGGTGACGATGGAGGCGGGGGCCGATTTGATGCTGCTGCATCCCGACGGCAGCGAGGAACTGCTCGTCGAGGGAGGGAAAGGCTCGATTACCGATCCGGTCATTTCCTTCGACGGCGAGTGGGCCTACTACGTTCATCTCTACAATCTTCAAAACGCCAACCAGTGGTCGCCGCCGAAGGAAGGGGCTGACATTTTCAAAATCCACTTGAAGAGCCGCCGTATCGTCCGGCTGACGAATCAGCAGTTTGTGCCGAACACTGGCGCGGCCAATTGGGGGGCTGACTATCGCAAAGGTGACGATGGCAAGACGGCCTATGACTATGGCGTCTTCAACATGGGGCCGCATCCGTTGCCGGGCGGAAAAATTGTCTTCACCAGCAACCGAGAGGGTTATCGACCGAGCAAGGGGTATCCGGCCATCGCCCTGCAACTGTTTGTGATGGACGACCGGGACGAAAGCGTCGATGCCGCGGAAGAGTATCCCGCCAACATCGAGAAGATTGGCCACCTCAACATCGCGGGTGCCCTTCATCCCGTCGTGTTGGCCGACGGTCGAATCATGTTTAGCAGTCTGGAATCGCAGGGAATCCGCAGCGAGATCTCCTGGGGAATTTGGACGATTCATCCCGACGGAACCAACTGGGGACCGCTGGTAAGCGCATTTGATCCTGGCGGAGCCTCGAACGGGTTTCACTTTCAAACGCAGCTTTCGGATGGGTCACTGATCATTGAGGAGTACTACAATCAGAATAATTCCGGCTTTGGCGCCTATCTAAAAATGCCGCCGTCGCCGCCCAAGGGTTATGCCGGCTTTGGCCCCGCAAATATGCGGGATCCGCGGAACCCGCCGCTCCGTTTCGGTCGCTTCTATAACGGCAAAGGAAAATATTACTACCTGCCGTTCATGCCGACCGGAGCGGTTTCTTTCACGCCGTTCGCACTGAATCAGGAAGGGCCGGCGGACGAGTCGATTTTCGACGACAAGAATTCGCCGAAAGTCGGCAAGTTTACGCATCCTTCCGGCGCGCCCGACAATCATCTGCTGACCATCTGGTCGCCGGGGCCGGTCAATCACCAGTACACCTTTTTGCCGCAGCTCGACGGTGGCATCTATCTCATCAAGGACGGCAAAGTGCTCGAGGAGCCGGGAGAGATGCGGCTGATCAAGAACGACCCGAACTACAACGAAAGCTGGCCGCGGGCCGTCGTGCCGTACAAGCGGATTTATGGCATCGATGAGCCAGCGAAGCTGAAGCCGCTGGCCAATGACGGCTCGCGCTCGCCGCACCTGCCAGCGGGAACGCCGTTTGGACTTGTCGGGACGTCGAGCTTCTACAAGCGGGAAAGCTATCCCAACGGAAGCGTGCCGGAAGGGAAGGTGACGGCAACTTATCCGGGCGGAAACGATCCGTGGAAGGGACTCGACGCCTTCACCAGTCACGGCAACGGCATGCCAACCGCCTGGCACAACCAGGGAGGGGACGTCGGCCTGTACGAGAACTCTGACATTCATGCCGTCCGTATCCTGGCGATGGAGCCGACCACCGACCGCAAGAGCGGCCAAAAGTCGGGCCGTCAGTTCTACAGCCACGCCATGGAGCGGCTGCGGATCCTCGGCGAGTTGCCGCTGCGGAAATTCACCGGTAAGGATGGCGCGGAGCCGCTCGATCCCGATGGTAACCCAGACACCAGCTTCCTGGCTAAAATTCCAGCCGATCTGGTCTTCACGTTTCAGACGCTCGACAAGCACGGCCTGGCTCTCAACATGGCTCAGTCGTGGCATCAACTCCGACCGGGAGAAATCCGCCACGACTGCGGCGGCTGCCATGCCCATAGCCAGAAGCCGACGGAGTTCTCGCTCACCTTGGCGGCCAAACCCGAGTACAAGGTATTTGACCTGACGGAGAAGACCTCGCTCGTCTCGGCTAAGGAGGCCGATGATTCGAAGCAGAGATGGGATGCCCGCGGCGACACTGGCTTGCGCCATCAATCGGGTCCGCTGAGCGTTGAGTATCACCGCGACATCCGGCCGATACTCACTCGGAGCTGCGCCGCTTGCCACACAGCTAAGAACGGCCAGCCGGCGGGAAATCTGGTGCTGGACGACGAATCCCCCATCTCTTTCGAGCACCACGGTGAATTCCCTGGGACGTATTATCGCCTCGCCGTCGATGAACGGGCCAAATACGGCCACAAGCCGGTCGGCTACGACTCGTGGGGTTATCCGCAGGCTTCCCGCTACATCCGCAAGCTGCAAGCACGGCGGAGCCTGCTGACGTGGAAGGTTTTCGGCAAGCGCCTGGACGGGTTCTCGAACGAGGACCATCCGTCGGAATCCAAGCCGGGAGCAGGAGACCTGGTCGATCATGGCAAGAAGATGGAACCAAAGGGAAATGGACATCGCGTTGACGTTGATTTCGTTGGCAGCGTCATGCCGCCGCCGGATGCGGTCGCCGCGGGGAAGGTTGCGCCCCTCTCTGACGAGGACCGCCGCACGCTCGTTCGCTGGATCGACCTCGGCTGCCCCCTCGACCGGGACTATGACCCGAAAAAGCCTGAAGAAAGGGGCCGGGGCTGGATGCTTGACGACCAGCGGCCGACGCTGACGCTTACTTCGCCGCAGCCGGGCAAGAACGGCACAGTCACAAAGATCGTGATCGGCATGCACGATGCCTACACGGGTCTCGATACCGAGAGCCTGAGCGTGACTTCGAACATTCCGCTTGACGGAGCCAGCGCCGGCGAGAATCTGGCGGGCAGATTCAAGACCGTCTCGCAGGGAGTCTGGGAATGGAAGCTCGCCAGGCCGATTGACGAGTTGGCGTCGGCGAAGCTCGATGTCTCCGTCAAGGACAAGCAGGGAAACACTAGCCGGATTGTGCGGTCGTTCTCCGTAGCGAAGGAAGGGAAATAATGCAGACGACATTGTGTTGCGGCCTGCTCGCAGTGCTACTGGCCGCGTCCGCCTTGGCTGCCGACGCTAAGCCGATCCCCATCATTCTCGACACCGACATCGGCACGGACGTCGATGATGCCTTTGCGCTGGGGCTCATCCTCGCCAGTCCGGAGCTCGAGCTCCGCGCGGTGACGACCAGCGGCGGCCAAACCGAGGACCGGGCTTGGCTCGCCTGCCGTTTTGTTACGCAGTGCGGCAAGTCGGGCATTCCCGTGGCCGCCGGTGCTGAGCCGCAGGCGAAGTCGGAAGTGAACGACCAGATTCAGTACCGCCGCCATCCGGCTGCGATTTTCAATCGGACGCTGAAGCCGGTGAAGGAGCCGGCCGCGGAAGTGCTTTTTTCTGAACTGAAGAAGCAGCCCGGCGAGATTACGGTGGTGGCGATTGGCCCTCTCACCAACATCGCCCGGCTGCTCACCGACCATCCGGAGGCGGCGAAGCTGATGAAGGGGCTCGTCATCATGGGGGGCTCGGTCTTCGCCGGATACAGCGGCAAGGCCCCGCCGGAGCCAGAGTGGAACATCAAACTCGACGTGACGGCGGCGAGGAAGGTGCTGGAATCGGGCGTCCCCCTCACGATTGTTCCCCTCGACGCGACTGCCCTCGCCAAGGTGCCGCCGGAGGAGCAGCAGAAGCTCTTCGCTGCGGGCCGCCTGCTGGCCTGGCAAGTGGCGAACCTGCTGGAGCTCTGGAACCAGCCGGTGCCGACGCTGTTCGACCCGGTCGCCGTCGCCTCACTGCTGCGGCCCGGCGAATTCGAGTTCGAGGAGTTGCAGCTCACGATGAACGATCAAGGGCTGATGGCGGTCGGCAAGGGAAAGCCGAACGCCCGCGTGGCTGTATCCGCGAGACAAGAACAGCTCGTCGGCTGGATCGTGGAGAGGCTTGTTTCCGCCGGCGAGCCGCGTTTGCCCGCTGAGCCGAAGAACGCCAGTAAACTCGTATTGCAAGGCGGCTCTCCATGCAAAGTCCACGTTGCCGAAGACTACGATACCGATATCGAGCGCCGCTGGTGGATGAGCGGGAAGGAAGAGAAGCAGGACTTGCCCCAGGGAAGCAAGAGAGGATGCCGCGCGGTCCTGACGCAGGATTTTGACGACCTGCAAGGTGACGTGAAGACGATGTACCGGGCGGTCATCTTCAACCCCGTCCCTGGCCCGCCGATGGGGCCAAACACGCGCCTCTCGTTCAAGTACAAATTGCACGGCACCAGCACACTGCGGGTCCAGCTTTACAGCCTCACCAACGGGTATCACCGTTATCTGTCGGTGAAGGACTTGCCGCGGGACAAGTGGGAACAGGCAACGGTTGACATGACCCAACTGCGCCGCCCCGACGGAAGCGGTGGACCGCTCACGGCTGACGAGCGGATTGACGATATCCAGTTTTACATCGATCCTCGCGCCGAGCTGCTGATCGACGACGTGGTTCTGTACAATGCTGCTGAAAAAGATGAGAAGCGACCTTTCCCAAATCGCATCCTCTTCACCGGCTGGTTCGATACTGGCAAACAGGGTCAGGAATGGCCCGGCACATTCGAAATCGCCTCTCATGACAAGCCGCGGACTTGGAAATATGCCAAATCAGTGCCTGCCGATGCGGAAAGCGGCTACAAGCACTGGATTCGCCTCGGCCTCCGCGGTGAGCGGCTCCTTGGCAAAGAGTGCGAGCTCAAGTTTCTCTATCACCTGGAAGGAAAAGGCCCCATCGACGTCGTTCTCTATCGCGCAGGCAAGCCCTTGGCGGGTGGCATGCAGCGAGTGAGCAAGCTCCAAACCGGCACCTGGACAGAGACGACGCTGAATTACAGCTTCCCCTCAGCCGAGATGGGAACAGCCGTGGACGAGATTCGGTTCGGGATTCGCGGCGGAAGCACGCTGAAGATTGATGATCTGCTGCTCTACGAGAATTGAAGTTGAGAGTTATCCGTGTTTCTAACCATGCCCGCGAACCGTGTGAGAAGGGTCACCGGTGTCAATCCAAACAACTTCTTCCAAAATGGAATGCGATAAAAAGGACTCGAAGACATTGAATGCCAAGGTGCGAGGCATGTGTAGGCAGCTAGGATACCACCCGATTCCCACTCCGCAACACGGACACGGCTGTCCGATATGAAGTTCGCCAGAAACCTGCTGTCTCAGATTTAGCGGAGAATATGCGTGAAGACTATGGCCTTCTGAATCTTGATGCTCACAAACACCATACACCTGGTTGAACGACAAGTTGAGACGCGAATTCGAGTTGGAAACGAGAAAGACGTCCCCTTCTCGTTCAGACTTGGCTTTTGCAATCACATCCGCAACCAACCCCAATCCTGATGCCGCATAGAAGTTCGGCTCCAGATTCCACCCTATTTTGGGGTTAGCAAGTTCGAGAAAGGGCCTAGCAGAATGAATTTCACTCGATGAAGGCGTGAAGATGACACCAGTGGCGATTCGCGCTTCAAACTCTCGCATTTCTTTCCGTAGAGATTCTGGAATCTTTGCACACGGTGCGCATAGTCCATCGTTCTCTGCTGCCGTTTGCGGCAGAATCAGGTTGCCGCATTCGGTGCACTTAACTTTCTCGATGGCCATACCGTATTCGCTGTCTACGCCAGCATCTTCTCCACCACCTTCCCATGCACATCCGTCAAGCGGAAGTCGCGGCCCTGGAGGCGGAAGGTGAGCTTGAGGTGATCGAGCCCCATCAGGTGCAGGATGGTGGCATGCAGGTCATGGACGTGGACCTGGTCTTCGACGCCGTAGTAGCCGATCTCGTCGGTTTTGCCGAGCGAGAGGCCGGGCTTCACGCCGCCCCCCGCCAGCCACATGGTGAAGGATTCGATGTGGTGGTCGCGGCCAGGGAGGTCGCGAACTTCCCCCTGCGGCGTCCGGCCGAATTCGCCACCCCAAACGACGATGGTGTCCTTGAGCAGGCCGCGGCGTTTGAGGTCCTTCACCAGGGCGGCTGCTCCCTGGTCGGTTTCCTTGCAGATTTTGTCGAGCGATTCGCCGAGCTCGGTCCCTTTGTTGCCGTGATGATCCCAGTCGGTGTGGTAGAGCTGCACAAACCGGGTGCCCCGCTCGATGAGCCGGCGGGCGAGCAAGCAATTCATGGCGAATGAGGGTTTGCCCTTCTCGACGCCGTAAAGCTGCATGGTTTCCTGGCTTTCGCCGGCCAGGTCCATCAGTTCCGGGGCGCTGGCTTGCATCCGGAAGGCCATTTCGTAGGAGGCGATCCGCGTGGCGATTTCGCCGTCGCCTGTTTCGGTGAGACGCAGCTTGTTGAGCGAATTGACCGCGCCGATGAAACGCTCCTGCTCTTCGCGGGCGATTCCCTTGGGATTGTCGAGATTGAGAATCGGCGCGCCGGTCGAGCGAAAGGGGACTCCTTGGTAGCTCGTCGGCAAAAAGCCGCTTCCCCAATTCGGCGCACCGCCGCGCGGGCCGCGGGGACCGGACTGGAGGACGACGAACCCCGGCAGGTTTTTGGACTCGCTGCCGATGCCGTAGGTGATCCAGGCTCCCATGCTCGGACGGCCGAACAGCGGCGAGCCGGTGTTCATGAAGAATTTTGCCGGGCCGTGGTTGAAAACGTCCGTCTTCATCGCCCGGAGGGTGCAGATGTCGTCCGCCACCGTTTGCAGGTGCGGAAGACATTCGGAAATCACCTGACCGCTCTCGCCATGTTTGGCAAACTTCCGCACGCAGCCGAGCAGCTTGGCGTCCTGCTTGATGAAGGCGAACCGTTTGTTGGCCACGAACGACTGCGGAATCTGCTGGCCGCCGAGCTCCTGCAGCTTCTCCTTGGGTTCGAACAGCTCGAATTGGCTGGGACCGCCGGCCATGAACAGGAAGATGACGTTTTTGGCCTTGGCGGGAAAATGCGTGGGACGAACGGCAAGCGGGTCACTGGCCGCAGAACTCCCGGCAGCGGAGACCTGCCCGTTTCCTTCGGCCAAAAGGGAAGCCAGAGCCATGCCGCCGAGGCCGATGCGGCAGTCCTGCAGGAAGTGGCGGCGGGTGATATCCAGTGACGGAGACATGTCGTTTATCCTACTCCCTCGTAATCATCTCATCCAAATTCAAAATCACTCGGCAGAGGCTGATAGCGGCTGCGAGTTCGGACGCCTGAGTGCTGGTCAGCGATTCCAACCCCTTGGGCAGCAGTTCCTTGGCGGCAGCCAGATCTTTGGTGAAGGTTTCGGTCTCTTGTCGGGCAAGTTGCGCCAGTTGCTCCCGTTCGCCAGCAGTCGGAGCCCGGCTGAGGCAGAGGCGGAAGGTGTACTCGGCGCGAGCGACCTGATCGGCGGGAGCTTCGGTGATGATTCGCTGCGCCATCGCTTGCACGCATTCCACAAAGGCTTCATCGTTCGCCAGCGTCAGCGCTTGCAAAGGCGTATTGCTGCGGATCCGGCGGGTGCAAGTGACGTTGCCATTGGGGGCGTCGAAGACGGTCAAGGCCGGATACGGGGCGCTCCGCCAGAAGTGCGTGTACATCCCGCGGCGATAGCGGTCCGCGCCGGTGGCCGCCTTCCAGTTTTTCGGGTCTTGCGTGAAATCATACACGCCTTCTGGCTGGGGCGGGAAGACGCTGGGACCGCCAAGGACATTGGTCAAAAGTCCAGCCGCGGAAAGAGCCACATCCCGCACGATTTCGCTGTCCAGCCGGAGGCGGCTCTGGCGGGCGAGAAGCTTGTTTTGCGGATCGCGCTCGGCCAGGTCCGTGCGCCAATGCGACGACTGCCGATAGGCGGCGCTCGTCAGGACGCAGCGGTGCATCCGCTTCACGTCCCAGCCCACCTCCACGAATTCCCGGGCCAGATAATCGAGAAGTTCGGGATGAGTCGGCAGTGAACCCTGCGTGCCAAAGTCATCTTCCGTCTCGACCAGTCCGCGGCCAAAAAACTTCTGCCAGTCCCGGTTCATCACCACCCGCGGCGTGAGCGGATTCTCGCCGGCCACGAGCCACCTGGCAAAGTCGAGACGATTGCCGCGAGCTTTGTCTTTCGACTCTCCGCTTGTGGCCTCACGTTTGACCTGCATTGCCGGCAGCACCGCGGGGACTCCGCCATGGACCTTGGCCCCGTGATCGAGAAAATCCCCCCGCTTGTGGACAAACGTCTCGCGCGGCTTGTCCCGCTCGCGGAGGATCATCGTCGTGGGAATATTGGGCTCGCCTTGCTTGAGCTTGAAGATATCCTCGAGGACGGGAAAGGCTTTGCGGGCTTCATCCGTCTCCCGGAAATAGTCTTCGATCAGCTTTTTGTTGGCGGCGTCCCGCTTCTCGAACAGCATGTCATAGGCCACTTGCACTGGGCCGGGGAGCCGCGCCCGCTGTTGCGGCGTGACGGTCTTTTCCCAGGCTTTCTGGGCCTCGTCCAACTGCATCCGCTGCTTTTCGAGTTCCGCTTCCAGTTCCTTGACCTTGGCCCGCATCTGCGTCCGCTTCTCCAGTTCGCCGCGGGCGATTTGCAGGTTCGACGGGACTTCGATCGTCGGCTCGTCGCAGTTGTTGAGCAGGGCGAAGAATTCGTAGTACTCGATCTGCGAGATCGGGTCGTATTTGTGGCTGTGGCAGCGGGCACAGCCGAGCGTCAGGCCGAGGAAGACGGAGCCGGTGGTAGCCACGCGGTCGGCGACGGCCTCCACGCGAAACTGCTCCTGGTCCGTTCCTCCCTCTTCGTTGATCAGGGTATTGCGGTGAAAGCCGGTCGCCGTCAGTTGCTCCGGGGTTGGCTTGTCGAGCATGTCCCCCGCGATTTGCTCGACGGTGAATTGGTCAAAGGGCTGGCCGTGGTTGATGGAATCGATGACCCATTCCCGGTACTTCCAAATCTGCCGGCCAAAGTCCCGCGTGTAGCCGTTGCTGTCGGCATAGCGGGCCATGTCCAGCCAGTGACGGCCCCAGCGCTCGCCGTAATGGGGGGAAGCCAGCAGGCGGTCGACGATTTTTTCATAGGCATCCGGCGCAGGGTCGGCTTCAAACGCGGCCACCTCAGCCGGCGTCGGCAACAGGCCGACGAGGTCCAGATAGGCCCGCCGCAGGAGCGTGGACTTTTCCGTGGCAGTCGAAGGGGCGACTCCCTCCTTCTCCAATCGGGCTAACAGGAAAGTATCGATGGCCCCGCGCGGCCAGGCGGCGTCGCGCACGCTCGGCAAGGGCGCACGTACCGGCGGCTGGAAGGCCCAGTGCTTGTTCTCCGGGGCGGCCAGCGGCTGTTCATCCGCGGGAGCTTTTGCCCCTGCGTCGATCCACTTGGAAAGCAGGGCGATTTGAGCTTCGGTCAGCCCCGCCCCTTCTGGCGGCATCTTGGAAACCGTCTCGCTCTTGCCGATCACGGCCGTGATCAGCAGGCTCCCAGCTGCCTTGCCCGGCACAATCGCCGCCCCCCCATCGCCGCCGCGAAGGGCGCTCGCCGTAGTATCCAGCCGCAGGCCGATTTCCTGCTTCTTCGGCCCATGGCACTTGCCGCACTGCTCGGCCAAAAGCGGCTTGATGTCCCGGAGGTAATCCACGTCCTCCGCGCAGGCCACTCCAGCCGCGGATGCGCAAAGAACCGCCAGAATGACACGAAACCAGTTTCCAACCGCCATGGAGAATGCTCCCGGGCATTTTCGCCAGAAATCACTAAACCATCAGTATCGATGGATGCCTTGGCGGGAGCAAGCGGATTGGCCGAATTCCGCTAGCCGAGGGCTATTTCTTGGCCTTCTTCGCCGTCCCATTGCCACCCGATCCATTGGTGCTCGGTTTGGCTGGACGCGAGTCCTTGTCGCCGTCCGGCTTGCTACCACCAGCAGCGACGACGACTGGCTTTTGCTTGATGATCCACTTCCGCTCCACAATGCTCCACACGCTGGAACAGATGAAGTAGAGGCAGAGGCCGGCAGGAACCTTGAAGAACATGACCCCCATGAAGACGGTCATGTACTTCATCATTTTTTGCTGCATGGCCGTTTGTTCGTCGGTCGCCGGAGGCGTGAATAGCTTCTGCTGGACCAGGAACAAGGCGCAAGTGACCACCGGCAGGACGTTGAAGTACGGACCAAGCCAGGCCGTTTCGTCGGCCAGGAACGGAATCATCCAGTCCTCCCAGGAAAACAGCTTGTCCGGACCGGCCAGGTTGCTGGCCCAGAAAAAACCAGGGAAGAGGTCAGCATCTCGCAGGGCGATGTCCACGGAAAGGCAGCGGTACAGACCCACGAAAATGGGGAGTTGCAAGAACACGGGCAAACAGCCGCCGAAGGGATTGAATTTGTGCTTGGCGTAAAGCTCGCGAAGGGCGGTGCTCTGCTTCTCCATGTCGTCCTTGTACTTTTCCTTGAGCTTCGTCATCTCCGGCGCAAGCTCCTGCATCTTGGCTGCGCTCTTGGCCTGTTTCAGGCTCAGCGGAAGCATGCAGGAGCGAACGAGGACGGTCAGTAGGATGATGGATACGCCGTAGTTACCTGTTAGCCAGTACAGGCCACGCAACAGCATCTGCAACAAGGAGGCGGGAAGAGCGGCGTAGGACCAGCCGCGCTCGATCAATCGGCCCAGGCCGTAATCATCGAGAATTTCCTGTTTTTTTGGCCCCATGAAAATCTGGAATTTCGTGCTCAGCGTCTTTCCCGGTTCAAGCACTTTCGCCGGTGACACCAGAACGCACGTATTGTTCAGCGTTTTTTTGATATGCTTCGGGTCGGCACGAGTGATGTCCTGAGCGGGCTGGGCAAAGGCCCTGCTAAACTTGGGGGACGATTCTGCTGCAGGCTGCGGCAGGATCATCACGGCAAAGAACTGAGTGTCACCGCCGACGTAGTCGAGCGATTGGAGGTCACCGCCCAAGAGCGACTGCTCCGTTGGTTCTTCCTTATCGAGCGCGGCTTTGGCGTCGCTGTAAATATTCGGACATCCTAGCAACTGATGCCGGCTATCGTGGACTTTCCAAGCAATGTCGCGAGCGCCGGCACCCTTGGTAAACGAGAACTCTGGATGCAACTTGTTGGAATACCACCACCCTTCCAGAGGCAGGCCCGTGGGGCCGTTGAAACGATAGGACAGTTCCTTGTTATCCTTGCCCAGGTTCTGAATCTCGATTTCCAGGTCGAGGTGATAATTCTTTCCGGGTGAGCTTGCGAAACTTGCCAGCGTGTAGCGCTTGATGACCTTGATCGTGCCCGATTTGCCAATTGGCTTCAGGTCGGCATCGCTCAGCGTCAGGCTGAATTCCGCACTGCTCGCGGATTGCTTGTCGAGGATCCAGTTGCGATTGACCAGCGACGGCAGGCCGCGGATCTCGGTATCTCCACTGGCAACCATCTTGTTCTCGAAAGATTCGAGCGTGAGGAGGAAGGAGAGCGGATCGTACTCGACCCCAAGTTTATCCAGGTGTTCGCGCGACTCAGGACGAATGATTTGAACAGGGCGCTGCGTGAGCACCGCGGTGAAGGTCAGCGGCGTGTTCTTGCCGCCTATCAACCGGGTAACCTTGATTTCCAAACTGTCGCCCGGCTTGGTCTTTTTTGCGAGGTAGGTTTCAACCGCATTGGCATCCGCCACGGGGTTGCCAGCGATGGACGTGATGATGTCGGCGGCGACCAGGCCAACTTTGCCGGAAGAATCCTTGGCAAGAGCTGCCGGCGTTCCGGGGCCCACCACGGTGATGCGAATGCCATCCTTACTATCGACCAATCCCAAATGGGCCAAATAGCCACTGGCGTCTTCGATATCGCGATAGGCCTCGCTGGCGAGTTCGGCCCGTTCGACCGCCGCCCCCAAGGTATTCAAAGTAACCCCGAGCGCGTAACCGCTGGTTTCGTCCACGGAGCCGAGGAACACCCGTTGGTTTGGCGGTCCAGTGACGGGTTTGGCCGCGGCTGGCTGCTCACCGACGACCGCGGGCTTTTCCCCTTCGCCAGATTTCTGTTCGCTCTTGACGGGGCCGTCGGCCGTGGCTTTGGCAGCCTTTTCCTTCTTGTCTTTGACCGCGTCTTTTTGGGCGACGGCCCTTTCATCCACTTTCTTTGCCGGGGGCTGCGGCGGCAAGAAAAGCATGCGAAGCCCCATGTGCGTACCCAGGATGAGCACGACGGCGAACATGAAATAGATGTAACGACGATCCAAGGGTGGGGCGCTTTCTGCGAAGCCGGCTGGGTAGGACGGCCGTTCACGGTGACATGACGGAGAATCAGAATCCTTCGTTCGCTAGGGAAGTTATTCGTCCCTTAGCGTCCCTCCTTGAGCCGTTCCGCCAGGAAGGGGTCAAGTTCAGGGATAGATAGGATTTTCTCCATTGTCCGCTCTAGCGGATAGGGGACGCGGCGGAATTCCACAAACTGTTCCGTCAGCACGACATAGCACGAGCGGGGGTCCATGTCTCTGGGCTGGCCCACGGAACCGACGTTAATCATGGCCTTTCCCAGTGGCAGGACATATTTCCCGTTGATTTCATCGGGACTCAAGAACTTCCCTTCCTCGGTGAAAACACCGGGAACATGGGTGTGTCCCTGAAAACAGTAGCGCTCGATCAAGGCAAATATGCGTTCCAGCTTGCGAGCGTTGTAAACGTCTTCGGGAAAGACATATTCGTTGAGGGGATTGCGGACGGAGCCATGCACGAAAGTAAAAGGCCCAACATTAAAGGTGCGCGGAAGCTCGCTGAGAAACTCCCATCGCTTACGGGTTTTTTCCGCATCGCCATTGGGCATTTCGAGCTGGTCGCGGGTCCAAAAGATCGCCTTTTCGGCCCCGCTGCTGAATCCTTCTGGGTCGTAGAGTGCTCCTTGATCGTGATTGCCGAGCACGCAACGGTTGAATTGCATCACCCGGTCGACGCATTCGCGAGGATTGGGGCCGTAACCGACGATGTCCCCCAAGCAAAAGATTTCGTCCACCCCCAGCGCACGGACATCCTCCAGCACTGCTTCGAGCGCTTCTAAATTGCCGTGGATATCACTGAGGATGGCGCGTTTCACGAAATTCCATCGAAAGCGGAACCGCTACCTTCCCGACAGCAGCCGGTCCCCGAGCATGTCCGCCAGTTCCGGCGTGGCGTGTATTTTCTGACGAGTTTCTTCAACCGGATACTCAAGCCGCTTGAAATAGACCACCCCCTCGTCAATCCAGGCAAAGCAAGCTCGGGGATCGCCGTCCCGCGGCTGGCCGACCGAGCCGACGTTAATCATTACCTTTTGCTCGCCCAGGGGATACTTGTATCCGCACTCTTCTGGCGTGATGAAGCGGTAATCTTCTGTAAAAATCCCGGGCAGGTGCGTGTGCCCTTGAAAACAATATTTTTGAATACGGCTGAAGAGGGCATCCATCTTGCGCTGATTGTAGATATCCTCGGGAAAGACGTATTCATTCGTCGGCTCACGCGGTGAGCCATGGACGAAGAGATAGTCCCCCTCATTGAACGTCCGAGGAAGTGCCCCGACGAAGTCCCAACGTCCATTTCGTTTGGCTGGCCCGCCGGGACCACGGTCCAATTGGTCGCGGGTCCAATAAACCGCCTGCAGGGCGACTGGATTGAAGCCATCGGGATCAATGATGGCGGCCTGATCGTGGTTCCCCTGAATGGTCACCTTGCACTTGTTCATCACCTCGTCGAGGCATTCGCAAGGATTGGGGCCGTAGCCGATAATGTCGCCGAGGCAGAAGATTTCCTTTAGCCCCTGCTTCTGCAAGTCCGCCAACACGACTCGGAGCGCCTCGAGATTGGCGTGGATATCGCTAATCAGGGCACGCTTCACGCCAGGACGCCTTCTGGGCTACGATAAGATGACATGCGTGCGATTTGCAAGAGTTCGAATCGCCAACAAGGAAAAGTACCTGCCAAACATTCAAATCTAGAATTGGCCTGTAGTTTGGTCAAGCCGAACACACATTTCAAGGGCACAATTCGAGCGAATTGGTCAGTTCCAAAAGGGAGAGCAGGAGTGTTGATTCTGGCCTTTGATTGCTCATCGCCAGCGGGTTCTGTAACCCTCTTGGAGGGCTCGCATGTGCTGGCCTGGGAAAGGTTGGACCCCGCGAAACGTTCGGCAAACACTTTGGCACCAGCCATTGCGAGGGCCCTGCTGCAGGCCAGAAGGCAGCCAAGCGAGGTGAAACTGGTGGCCACGACCGTAGGGCCGGGATCTTTCACCGGGTTGCGGGTGGGAGTCACGCTGGCCAAAACGCTGGCCTATGCCCTGAAATGCGATTTGATCGGGCTCAACACGTTGGATGTCATGGCCGCCCAAGTTTATGAATCCGGACTTTGTGGCGAGTCGGGCATCATTCACGCGGTGCTGGATGCCCAGCGGAAAGAACTGTTCGTCGGCCGGTTTCGGGTGGGCCGAAACGATGAGGGGCCGATTCAGCGGCTCGATGACGGACAAACAATTCTACCCGCAGATTCTTGGTTAACATCGCTGCAAGCCGGCGACACCGTGACCGGCAGTGGGCTGGCACGTTGGCAGGACATGTTGCCACAAGATGTGGTTGTAGTTCCCGACGAGCTTCACGCTCCCAATGCGGTAACCATTGGTCAGCTTGCCCTCCGCGAGTTCCAGGCCGGTCGTCGCGATGATCTGTGGACCCTTGCGCCTCTCTACATCCGCCTGAGCTATGCGGATGAAAAGCAGAAATAATGGTATTTGCGAATGAACATTTCGCAATTATCGGCCCGCTAGCGGAGCGGTGAAGCCGCTGGCAAGTTCGGCAGCTCGATCCCCGCCTCCGTCATCGCCTGCACCACCAGTTCACGATTAACCGAAACTGCCAGCCTGGATTGCAATGCCGACGCTAAGCGATCGAGCTTGTCCGGCTGCCGCACTGGGAAGTGTGGTTGGATGGTTGGGGGTTGCGTCGGCGCTTGTGCGGCCGGAGACTCCTCGATTCTCCGAATGGCGTCGTAGACTTCCTTGCGGTGAATCGGCACCTCCCGAGGAAGCTCAATCCCCAACCGCACTTTGTCTCCACGAATCTCGATCACCGTGACAATGATGTTGTCGTGGATGATAATCGACTCGTTTTTCTTGCGAGATAGGACAACCATGAGCAGACCTCCTTGTAAGGCAAATTACATCATCCGTCAGCATACAACAATCTTAGCAAAATGACGACTGATACACGTAAACACACTGGGTTGGTTTTCTCTCCGCGGTCCTTCGCGTAAGCTGGTGGCAACTCGCCCGATACCATTCTCCCTGGCCCCACCCCTTTAATCCTCTGCTCACTTGCCATGAAACTCACCGACCTCAAATGGACCGACGTGGCCGCTCTGCCGAGGAGCACGCCGATTGTGATTCCCATCGCTGCCCTGGAACAGCATGGAAGGCACATGCCGCTCTTTACCGATAGCATGCTTTGCGGCGAAATCATCCGCCGGGTCAGCGAGAAGGTGGGAGACCGGGTTCTCTTCACCCCCATGATGTGGCTGGGGAATTCCGAGCATCATCTCGATTTCGCCGGCACCATGTCGGCCGCTCCGCGGGTCTATCTCGACCTGCTGCGGGACATGGTGGAGAACTTCCTGTTCCACAACTTCACGCGGATTGTGCTGGTGAATGGGCACGGCGGCAACATCGTCCCGTCGCAGCAAGCCGTCTTCGAACTCCGGCAGAAGTACCGCGAGCGGAGCGACCTCTGTCTCATCGCCACCACCTACTGGACCCTCGGCGGCAAGCCGCACGAGCAGGACAAAAGCATCAAACAGCAGCAGATGGGGCACGCCTGCGAATGGGAAACCTCGATGATGCTCCGCATCAATCCGCACCTGGTCGGCGATCTCAGCAAAGTCCAGCCGGTCGAGTTCGGCGGCGCGTTTGAACCCGCTCACCGCGGCTGGATCACCAAGGACCGGACCGAGCCAGGCCACATCGGCGACCCGCGGCACGCCACTGCCGAAAAGGGAGAAGTCATCTTCCGCACGCTCTCTGCCGACGTCATCAACTTGCTGGAAAAAGTCCTCGCTTGGGACGGGAAGTCGTGGAAGTAGCAGTGTCGCCTTTCGCTCCGCGAAAGGCCGTTCTTTCGCGAAGCGAAAGAAGTTCTTCAATTTAGATTGAACCAGAGATACAATGAGCGAGTTAAAGGAGAAGAGAAATGGCATCATTACAAGTCCGAGTCTTTCCGCACAGCCGTGAAGAGTTCCCATCCGAAGACAGTTTGCTCACTTGGCTATTGACTGCGCTGCGAGGTCGAGGAGGAGTTTATTTTTTGCGGAATGCGAATTCCGTGAAGGATGTGCCGCCGGGCTCAATCGTCTTGTTCCGGTATGGAAGCAAGATCGTTGGCGAAGCCGTTGTGTCCAAAGGAAAGGAAGTGTTTGCCGACAAGGTCAAGGACCGAACACTCACCGGGGAACAAGCCGAGTATGAGGCCCAAGTTACGTTTGTTCCAACTTCGATTCGACTCTATGCTCCTGCTTTATCGTTGGACCTGCTGCAACCTCATCTGGAGAAAGACATCGTGAAATACGCTGGTGCTTATACGGACCTGGACTGGAATATTTACGGAATCGTGCTCCAAGAGGTGGTGAGAACGGGTACTTTCATTGCCTGACGGGTAAGTGCCCTTCGCACCGCCAAATGCATGTCTTTCGCGGAGCGAAAGACGACTATGGGCTACTCATGCTCGGCGAACTCTTCGATCCAAAAAGCGAGCTGCTCATCTACGAGCACTGTCGTCCTCACTGGTCACAAGCAGGCTCAGTAGTTTTCATTACCTTTCGAACCGAGGATTCCATTCCTCGGGAGGTGATTGCGCGGTGGGACCGCCAGAAGAAGGAATGGCTGCAGCATCGTGGCTACCATTCCGACAACCCTTGGTCAGTCGTGATCGAGGAGATCTCCGAGAAGGACCGAACGGAATTTCAGAAGGTCTTCCGCCGTTGCCGTGAAGAGTTTTTGGACACGTGCCACGGCCGCTGTTTGTTAAGGCGGGCGATTCTAGCGAGAATTGTGGCCGATTCCCTCTTGCACTTCGACGGTCAGCGATACCGCATGGGTGATTTTGTCGTGATGCCCAATCATGTTCACCTTCTCGCCGCTTTTCCTACCGCGGAAGCAATGAAGGAACAATGCGACTCTTGGCTCCACTACACGGCATTTCGCATCAATCAACTGACTTCCGAGAAGGGAAAGTTCTGGCAGCAGGAACCGTTCGACCATCTCGTTCGCAGCCCGGAACAATACGACTACTTGCGCAGCTATATTGCGGATAACCCTCAGAAGGCTGGCCTGAAGACCGGCGAGTTCTATTACCGAAGATTGGAAAAATAAAGTGATGGTTGCCTGTCGCCCTCCATTGTTGCCTTTCGCTTCGCGAAAGGCATGTCTTTCGCGGAGCGAAAGACGACAATGAACCGTCCCCCCGCCTGGAAATGGACCATCTGTGGCCTCCTCTTCCTGGCCACGATGATGATGTACATGGACCGGCAGACGCTGGCCGAATCCATTAAACCCATTCTGACCGAATTGGACCTGGACGAGACGCACTACGGCCAGATGGAAAAGGGGTTCGGCCTCGCCTTCGCCCTCGGAGCGATCGTCCTTGGGATGGTAGCCGACCGCGTTAGCATTCGCTGGCTATATCCAGCGGTGCTCATCGGATGGTCGTCCGCTGGCATTGCGACTGCCTATGGAGACTCCCTCGGCGAGAGTCTGGTCAGGTACTTCCCTTGGCTGCTCGATCCGGAGCTGGCCACGCAGGCGAAATACGTCAACTCGCGCACGGCTTTCCTGGGGCTCTACACCTGCCGTATCGTGCTCGGCTTCTTCGAAGCGGGGCACTGGCCCTGCGCCCTGATCACCACCCAGCGGATTCTCTCGGCCCGCGACAGGACTTTTGGCAATGGCCTGCTGCAAAGTGGCGCTTCCGTCGGCGCCGTACTCACGCCCATTGTCATCTACTTTGTCGTATCGTCGCAAACCGGCAGTTGGCGGTTCGCCTTTCAGGCCATTGGGTTCATCGGGATGCTTTGGATCATTCCGTGGCTCCTGCTCATCCGCGACAAAGACTTGCAGCGCGAGCCGGAACAGCCTTCGCGGCTGGAGACGAGCACCGCAGATCAGATTTCCCGCATCCACTGGAATTCCGCGGTCGGCATGGCGACGATTCGCCGCTTCCTGGCGCTGCTGGCCATTGTTATCCCGATTAACCTGACCTGGCAATTCTTCCGTGCCTGGATGCCGCTCATTCTCGATCGACGGGGCTATGAGGAAGATTTCATTCCTTGGTTTCGGGCGGGGTACTTCCTGGTGGCCGACGTCGGCTGCATTGCCGCTGGCATGCTTTCCAAACACCTGGCGCAAAAGCGCGGCTGGTCGCCACACGCTGCTCGAAGCCTGGCGTTCGTGGTTTGCGCCTTACTGACGATGGCGAGCATGTTTGCCGGCTCACTGCCGAAGGGCTGGCTGCTCCTCGGCAGCTTTCTCGTGATTGGATTCGGGTCGCTGGGGCTCTTTCCTCCGTTCTATTCCCTCACGCAGGAGATTTCCAAAAAACATCAGGGCCTGGTAACCGGCGCACTCGGCTGCATCACCTGGATTGCGTCGTCCTATATGCAGGAATGGGTTGGGAACACCGTCAAAGCGACCGGCAGCTATGGCTCAGCCCTGTTCTTCGCCGGCATGGTCCCGCTGGTCGGCTGCGTGGCCCTGCTCTTTTGGGGAAGGTCGCCAATAGACGAATCACTGCCGGCCGCGCGGCCCTGAATTCAGGATTCAGAACGGTTTGTTTTGCCAGGGAGATACGCAATGACCCGCGAACTCGACGTCGGCCAATCGGCCCTGCTTACCGACATTGCGATGTGCGTCAACTACTACCGGCTCTCCTCGCCCGGCTTGTATTGCTGCATGCTGGTGCCAGTGCAGATTAACGAACAGACGCGGCTATGGCCCGGAGTGATGTTGATGGTGAACCATGGAAAGCGCAAGCAATGCTCCGTCGATCCCGATGGGCGCTGTTTCATCGGGCCGCCGAATTTCGTCTTGGATGTCTTTCCGGGCGATGACTTGCTGGACTATGAGCATCGGCGGGAATGCTATGAACGTGCCGGGGTGATTGAGTATGTCGCACTTCAGGATGCCGACGAGCCAATCTGCCAGTGGAACCGCCTGGTCGATGGGAAGTTCCAGCTCATCGAGTCAGACGATCCCGGCATGCTCCGGAGCACGGCGCTCCCCGGCCTATGGATTCCTATGGAAGCATTGAAGAACAGGAACTGGTGGGCAATCATGGCTTCCATCGCACAGGGTGTGACGAGGCTGGCTCACCACGAACTGATGGAATCGATCTGGCGAAAGTAGGAACAGCTGCTTTCTCGGAACGAAGGGGATGAAATCGCTAGAATGGTTTTCATGCCAGACGCCCCCTTCTCTCTCGACCGCCCCATTCTCATCCTCGGCGGCGGCATCAACGGGGCGGCGGCGGCGAGGGAATTGACTCTTAACGGCTACAGCGTGCTGCTGGTGGACCAGGCGGATTTGGCGAGTGGGGCGACTGCCTATTCCTCGCGGCTCATTCATGGCGGGCTGCGGTATCTGGAGTATGGCGAGTTCAGCCTGGTCAAGGAATCATTGGCCGAGCGCACTCGCTTGTTGCAGCTCGCGCCGGACTTCGTTCGCCCGCTGCGACTGTTTATCCCAGTGAAGAATCAGCTTGGCGGGCTGTGGCAGTCGGCAACGAAGTTTCTCGGGATAGGCGGAGGTGGTAAGCCGGAATCAAGAGGACTGGCCTTAGTTCGGACGGGTCTGTGGATGTACGACACCTACGCCCAGGACAAGACGCTGCCGCTCCGCAGCACTCACAAGCTTGGTGAAGACGGCGTTCCCCCTGTCGATGCGGGTGCTGCCGCCTGGCTGGCCGCCTATTCCGATGCGCAGATTCCTTTTCCCGAACGGTTCGTCGTCGCCTTGCTCCGAGATGCGCAGAAAGCCGCCGACGAGAACGGCTGCACATTGCGAGTGCTGACCTATCACCGGGCGAGGCTGGAAAATGACATCGTTCACGTTGGGCCAACAAGCGAGAACGGGCAGCCGGTCCTCTCCTTTCAGCCCTCCGCCATCATCAATGCCACCGGGGCCTGGGTGGATGAGACGCTGCAAAAGCTCCCTGTCTCTTCGCGCCGCCTGATGGGCGGAACCAAAGGGAGCCACTTCTTCACCTGGCATCCGCAACTCAGAGAAATGCTCAGTGCTAGCGGCATCTACACCGAAGCGGCGGATGGGCGGCCGGTGTTTTTGTTGCCGCTGGCCGAAGGGACGCTTGTCGGCACCACCGATTTGTCCTTCAGCGGCGATCCGGCAACGGCAGTGGCAACCGCCGAAGAGCTGGATTATCTCCTGGACGAGGTCGGCGACATTTTCCCCGCGGCTGGCGTCACCCGCGCCGACATCGCCTGGCACTACAGCGGCGTCCGTCCGCTGCCGCACGTCGATGCCAAATCCACAGCCGCCATCACGCGGCGGCATCAGCTTGTGTGGAACGAAGCGTCCCCGATTCCCCTCGTCTCGCTCGTCGGCGGCAAGCTGACGACCTGTCGTTCGCTGGCGGAGGAGACTGCGACGGCCGTGCTGGTGCGACTTGGCGAGAGTGCCGCGGATGTGCGTAACTCGCGGGCGCGGGTCATTCCGGGGGGCGTGCTGGAGAAGGAGAGACAGGGAGGCGGAGAGGCGGCAAGATGGGGAGAGGCGGTTCGCCGGATCATTCGCGAAGAATGGGTTACGACGCTCGGCGATCTTGTCGAACGGCGCTTGTTGCTGCTCTATGACCCGCAACTTGACCGGCTGATGCTGGAAGGGCTGGCAAGGATGCTTCAAGAGGAAGGCAAACTCGCGGAAGGCAACATCGATTCTACGGTCGATGTTTGCGTCATTCGATTGAGGACTCATTTCGGGCTGAAGATTTGACCTTTTCTAATAATCCTCCAAACGAATGCCGCCGCGTCCGCGATTCGCAGGATTTGATTGCTCGAGCAGGCTACCCAATTCGTTCACCAGATCCCGCCGCAGGGAGTCGCCTGGCAGGTCTCGGCTAGCAAGTGTGGTTTCGATGTTGTTGAGCATCCGTTCCATCGTCTCGCGGCTTGAGCCGGGCGGGACCATCACGTCGGGATCGTAGCTGCGGTATTCCCGCTTCCGATCGTCCCGGCTCAGAATGCGTCCCTTTTCGTAGGCATGGATATAGATGTCGTCTTTGGGATACCCAGCAGGTGCCCGGGAGCCGTCGTACTTCACGATATACATTCCGCTAACCGGCAGCCCCACAATCGGAATCTCCAGCCGCCTGGCGACCGCAATCATCAAGTGGCACATAAAAATGGGCCGCCCCTTCTTGGTCTCCAAAATCTTGGCCAGCGAGCAGTTGTTCGCGTTCGTGTAATCCTCTTCGTTCGGACCAAATCCCAAATCGGTGAATAGCACCTGCCGCAAAGCCTCCACTGCTTTTGTCGGCTCGGACTTGGACGGCATCACTTCCTTTCCCAACCGCTCCCGCACCTTGGCGGCAATTTCATCAAGTTGCCGGCTGAGATCGGCCCTCTTCACCTTGTCATCCAGAATCAGCGACAGCAGATACATTCCTTCTTCGACATCCAGGTCCGCTTTGCCGCTACCGGCAAACTCCGCCAACTGTTTGCGAATCTTGAAGACCGGGCCGACCTTGAGCCTTTCCAGAATGACCGCGGCTCGATATCGCACCTCCGCCGATTCGTGCTTCTGGGCCTGTTCCACGATTGGAACTGCCGCATCTTCCAGTTTTACCAATTCCTGCGTAGCGGCCTCCCGCACCGCATAGCTTTCCGAGTCCAAATCCGTGATGAGCCGCTCGATTCGCTCAGCGGTCGCCACCTTCCCCTCGTGAGCCGTGACCTCGCCCCAGCCCGCCATTGCGGCCATCAGAACGAATAGGGTGTTTCTGGTCATGGCCTGCCCCTCCTCCTGGTGTTCATCATAACGGATGGAGCAAGCCACGGCACTTTAGAAGACTCCTTGGTAGCGGTATCATGAGGTATTCTCCTCTCACCTTGACCGGCGCTTATGTCCCAGCACGAACGCTACGAAAACCCGCTCACTTCCCGTTATGCTTCTGCTGAGATGAGCCGGCTGTGGGGGGAGCAGCGGAAACATGGCACCTGGCGAAAGCTGTGGGTGGCCCTGGCGGAAGCCGAGGCGGAGCTCGGGCTGCCGATTACTTCGCAGCAGATTGCCGAACTGCGAGCCCATACCGACGATATCGATTTTGCGGAGGCCCGGGCCTATGAAAAGAAGCTGCGGCACGACGTGATGGCCCATGTCCATGCGTATGGGGATGTCTGTCCCTCCGCGCGGGCCATCATTCACCTCGGAGCGACAAGTTGCTACGTCACCGACAATACCGATCTGATTCTGCTGCGAGAAGGCTTGCAAATGGTTGCCCGTCGCCTGGCGGGAGTCATCCAGTCGCTGGCCGCATTCGCCCGGGACCATCGCAGCCTCGCTTGCCTCGGCTTCACCCATATGCAGCCTGCCCAACCGACGACCGTCGGGAAGCGAGCTTGCCTGTGGGCCTATGACCTGGTCCTGGATCTGGTGGAAGTGGAGCACCGCATTTCAGGGCTCAAAGCCCGTAGCGTCAAAGGAACGACCGGAACACAGGCCAGCTTTCTGGCTCTGTTTGACGGCAACCACGCCAAGGTGCGAGAGCTAGAGAACCTGGTGGCCAAAAAACTCGGTTTTGACGAGTGCTATGCAGTCACCGGACAGACCTACTCCCGCAAGATTGATAGCCAGATTCTGGACGTACTGAGCGGAGTTGCTCAGTCCGCTCACAAATTGGGAACGGACTTGCGCATCCTCGCGGGCCGCAAAGAAATGGAAGAGCCGTTTGAAGCGGACCAGATTGGCTCTTCGGCGATGGCGTATAAACGAAACCCCATGCGCAGCGAGCGGATTTGTTCGCTGGCCCGGTTCGTGATCAGCCTGCAATCCAGCACGGCGAATACCGCCGCCACGCAATGGCTGGAACGAACTCTCGACGATAGCGCCAACCGCCGGCTCGTGCTGCCGCAGGCATTTCTGGCGATCGATGCAATTCTGATTCTGTTGCAGAACGTCAGCACGGGATTGGTTGTTTATCCACAAATCATCGCCAAAAACCTGGCCGAAGAACTTCCCTTCATGGCGACGGAGAACCTGCTGATGGCGGCTGTCCAAGCCGGCGGTGATCGACAGGAGCTGCATGAACGTATCCGCGTCCACAGCCAGGAAGCAGCCCAGGTCGTTAAACGGCAAGGGAAGCCCAACGACATGCTGCAGCGGTTGGCGAATGACAAGGCCTTTGCCGGCGTCAACCTCGCGAGCGCTCTCGATAGCAGCCATTTTATCGGCCGCGCGCCGGAGCAAGTTGATGAGTTTCTGGCTGAGGTAGTCGCACCGATTCTGGCTCGCTGTGCCGGAGAGAATCTAATCGCCGAAGTGCATGTGTAGCGGCACTTTTTTTTCACGCGGCTTTGCGTATCGTCGGCTCAGATCGCCCGGACATCCAGCCAGGCAGCCGCTTCTTTACCGAGTGCAGGAACTTTCTCAGACCTCGGCGGCGCGTGGTGAGAGCATCGAGCTTTTGCAGTATCGGAAGTTGCTGCAATTGCAATTCCTCGTGCACTATGCTTCGCAGGTCCGTGGCTTCGATTTGCGGCGGTTGTTTGCAGCGGGACCAGGATTGAAGGAGCCTCGCTAACAAGCGCAGTTCTTCATCGGCCGGCTGCTGTGCTGCGGCCTGATGCGCAGCGATTGCCTGCTCATAAACCTCAATCAGCCGGTCAACCATCTTATCGAGGCCGCAACTTTCGCGAATCTGCCGCGACACCTGTTTCGCGTCCGCCGCATCATATTGCTCAAGACGGACGCGAATGGCTTCCTCGTTCAGCTCCGTTTGCAACAGCCGACGGCCAAAATTCCGCTGGCGGGCAAACTCAAGGTTCTGCGTCGTCACCAGGGGACCGATGCCCCAAGTATCACAGACGATGACGGCCACACCGCAAGCTAACGACTCCCAGGCGCAGCGTCCTTTGGCGAAGACCAAATCGTACTGGCCGATGAGATTTTCCGGCTTGGAGGAAACAAAGCCAATATTGGCCCCCACACCGTCCACTTCGATGGCGTGACGAGCGCACCCGGCTTGAATGACCGCGAACTGCTCCCTCGTCACATAATTGCTGAACACAATCGCCCGCCGCGGCGCCCTGGGAAGTTCGCCTCGCGGCCGGAATTTTTTCAGATCCACGCCGTTGTTGACGACGCTTACGGCGGCTTCCGGGATACCTTCAAGAAGAATCAGACGGTCGCGAACGGTGTGGTCCACGGCGACATATCTCCGGATGCGGTCCATCCGCGGTGGAATGTCGTTTTCCCAGGACCAGTCATGGCACACGTAAATTGCCGGTGCGCGGGGAAAGTGCAACAAGGCGATCGCGGACTCTAGCGTGTGGTGGCCATGAATGATGTCGGGCGGCATGGCGACCTGACTCAAGTCATCCACGACCGTCACAGTTGCTTGAGTCAGTTCCTGGGCCAAAGGACCGAGCTTCGGGGAATAGACAACCGGAGCATGTCCCCGCGCGAGCAGTTCCTTCGCCAAATCGTGGACATACATTTCCGTGCCGCTGCGCCCGGCCAACATGTGGTTGGTGATCAGCACCCGGAGCGGCCGAGTCATGCCGCCTCCAGGAGTTGCCGTTTGTTGCGGGCTCTTTCGCGACCCGATTGTAGGGCCCGCAGAATGGGGAAGACGTGCCGCTGGTAACGCACCACCTGCGAGTACAACCCTGCGGCGACTTGACGCTCGCCGTGCAACTCATAGCGGGGCGGCTGGTGATCGCTTGCCAAGAGTTCGTCGCTCTGCGCATGCAGAAATGTCTCCTCTCGCAAGCCTTCCTCTCCATGACTCGCAATCACCGCCTCAACCTCCTGCGCGAGCTCGCGATAGGAGCGGGCCGCCGAAATCTTCGCCTGCAACTCGGCGTCGCTAAGCTCCAGCTTGAATGCCGCGGGGATCGCTGCCGCAGGGATCGCTTCGTCCAGAGAAAACTCAAAGCTTGCCAAAGGCCGGTCCATTTCCTGTTCGGCCAGCCCGATGGCGCGATTGACGACGCCACGCCACAGGTCGTGCGTCAGAATCGCCCGCTCCGCGGCATCCCCCACCACGATCTCAATATCGTTTTGCACCAGTTCGTGCGCCACTTCCGTGGCCACGTTCAAAAAGAGTTGCGTATTTCCCTGCAATACTGCCTGATAAATCTGCCGGTCAGGAAATCGGCCGAAGAAGCCGCTTTGCCGGCCCCCTGTTTGTCGCATGATCCGTTCGGTCGATGCCAGCCGCGATGAGCTTCTTCCTCCCGAACCATCGGTCAGCACGAGAACCAAGGGCTTGGCCCGCTGCATCCAGCCAAAGACCCGCAGCTCGTGCCCAGGATGGGCGATGGCCAGCGCCGTGCGGCCTGCGAAGATATCAAGGAATTGTTCCAAGGCGATATCCCTTACGATCCGAGAGATTTCTCGGAGATGAAAGGGGCGGAGTATAGCTGGAGCTAGTGAGTGGACAAGAGCGGTCTTACGATCGCGATGCTAGCAGGTCTCGCGACCTTCACGCTTCGTATCCCAATTGTCGTAACAAGTCTCCCGCGATGCTGGCAAACTGCAATTGCTCCTCTGGGCTCATGGCTTGCTTCCAGCCACCAATCCGCGAGGCATCAGGGGGCTGTGTCGTCTGCCGTTGCTGCCGCCAACGTTGATTCCTGGTGACGACCACCCGGCCATCCGTTCGAGTTCGTTCCCGGTGCTCCTGCAAACGCTGTGGGGTTCGCTCGAAGTAACGGAGCATTGCCGGGTCATAGGGTAAGTCCAGGAAGCGACAAATTCTCAAGAGCGTATCTTCCGTCCGCAGCACGACATCCTCATAGCGGACCTCCAAGTAATGGTGGCAGCCGGCCCCTTGAGACCGGGCAGTGCTGACCGCGCGACGCCAGTACCTTGCCAAGGTTGCGATGTCATTGCCCGGGGAAAACCAGAGGTTTCTCAACGAAAGGGATGCATCCCGGCCATCTCGGATGAGATGCACGAAGTGCGCTTCCGGGAGGAGCTTCTCAATGTCGGCCAAATGGAGGCAGTAGAGCGGCGTCTTGTCCCCCCACCGCCGCTTGCCAAAGCGAGCGGCGTAGATCTCGTAGAACGCTCGTACTCCGCCAGCGACCGTAAGCGGCCGGGTTTGACGGATTTTGTCCCGTAGGGCGTCGATCGGAATTCCAAAGTCTTGCCATGCGGGAGCCTCCGGCGGGAAGTTACCGATGGTCTCCACCAAGTCCCGCTCCAAGTCGGTCCCCCTTGAAGTCAGTTGAGAACAGGGGATTACGAATCCGGTTTCCGGCGGAATCGCCAGTTCGGAATGCGAATCCAACATGAAGCGCAGGAGCGTAGTGCCGGAGCGGGGAGCGCCCACGATGAACGGCATGGGCAATCGGCGAGGCTCCGGCAGAAGGGAGACCGGCTCCAGCTTGTTCCTTAACCAGTTGAACATCTCCACTCCTTGGATGCATCTCATTCTAGGGGTTGAGGAGGCTTGGAGAAGCTATGTTGGCTAGCACTTCGGCGTTTCTGGCCAGGATTCATTTCCCGGTAAAGATTTTTAGGCGTCCTCTCTTGCCCTGCGGAAAAAAATGCGTAACGTAAAATGCAACTCTCCCAGGCAGGCTCATTGAGGCCATTCACCTTGATCCAACCAATCCTGGTTTAGCGATGTTCCCACCCTTCATCCCGCATCCGTTAGTTCGTGGCGGTCACGCCCAAACTATTTTGGGCTGCTATCTTCCCGGCTTGAAATGGGCCGCCAATGGCAAGCAGCACTTGGTGCCGCTGCCGGATGGCGATCGGCTGGTGCTGCACGATGATGTGCCGGGAGGAGGAAGCAGGGGACAGGGGACAGGAAACGGAGAACAGGAGACAGGGCACAAGAGACAGGAAACAGCGAACTGGCAGCGTTTGACTGTCCCCTGTCCCCTGTCTCCTGTTCCCTCGGCCTGGCAAGCCGGCGACCGTGTCGCTTTGCTCGTCCACGGCCTCGGCGGCTGCCATCAGTCCACCTACATGCAGCGGACAGCGGCGAAGCTGGTGGCCAAGGGCGTACGGGTTTTTCGCATGGACCTGCGCGGCTGCGGCGCGGGCAAGGAGCTGGCAAAGTTGCCGGTGCATGCGGGGCGCAGCGAAGACGTGGGAGTTGCCCTGGCCCACGTAATCGAATCGTGCCCCGACTCTCCCGTGTTTCTGGTCGGCTTCTCGATGGGGGCCAATCTGGTCCTCAAGCTCCTCGGAGAACTCGGCCGGCAGCGACCGGCCAATCTGGCAGGGGCGATGGCCGTGGCCCCGCCCATTGACCTGATTGCCTGCGCCCAAAACATGGAGACTGGCTTGAACATTTGGTACAACCGCAAATTCCTGCGCAATCTTTTGCGCGAGGCGGTCATCCGCAATGGTCGCGTGTCACGCGAGATTGCGCCGCCGCTTCATCCTTCGCCCCGTCACCTCCGCGACTTTGACGAGCGGTTCACTGCTCCGCTCGGGGGATTTGCTTCCGCCGAGGAATATTATCGCCGCGCCAGTTCCGCGCCGCTCCTCAAGGAAATCGACGTCCCCACCATCGTGGTCGCTGCCGCGGACGACCCCATTGTCCCCGTGCGCCCGTTCGAGGCGGCAAATTATTCGAGCAGTACTCGATTGGCTATCGTGCCCACGGGAGGTCATTTGGGCTTTGTAAGCAAGAAAGGGGCTGATCCCGACCGCCGCTGGCTGGACTGGCGGATTGTCGAATGGGTGACGACGAGCAATGTGCCCAGAAAACGATGGGCCACCCAGGTCACGTGCCCCAAACCGTCCAGTGCGGCGGCAATCCGATAATCAGCCGCAGCAACACCGTGGCGCTCAGATACATGCAACAGTGCAACAGCGCTGTGCCATACTCGATATCAAAAGTCGTGTGCGCGACGAACGCTCCGGCCAGGATCAGCAAGGGCACGACCATGGCCAGCGCCATGAGAGGCGGGCCTCCCTCAAAATTGTCCGAGAAATAACCAAACAGCGCCCAGTAGATGCCCCACATCATCGGGTAGGCCCCGGAGATGATCAGCAGGCGAATATAAAGGGCCGTTCCGCGATACGGCTCCAGCTCATCGTTCCGCAGAAACGTATAACCGGCAAAGGCAACTGCCGGGGCGAGCAAGATGGCGCCCAGTGCCAAAATGATTTGCAAAGAAATGGGGACCGTGATGCCCATTTTGGGTGCGGTCTCGCCTGGCTTAGCTTTCTCTTTGGAACTCTTGTCGGTCGCGGCCGGCGTGCCTTCCTTGGTTTTCGGGGGCCCTCCCTTCGTGCCTTGGGCGGCGGCGGCCGGCATCTGCAAATCTTTGCGATAGGCAATCCGCAGCACCAGCGAAACCAAGAGCAGCAGCACGACGCTCCCCACAATAATCCCGATGTTCAACTGCGACAGGCGCGCCTCGGTGCGGGTGAGCGGCTTAAGAACGAACATCCCTTTGCTGTCTTTGGGACCGGAGACTTCCGGCGCATGAATCACCACTTCGTCCTTTTTGGACGGCACGGTGATGATGGCTTTGCACTTGGGGCAGGGCCCCTGCTTGCCGGCGAATTTGTCGCTCACCTGAAAGCGGGTTTTGCAAGCGGCGCAGATTACGTCAATCGCCATAGACTAAGGATCCCCAGATGCGGCTCGTCGAGGCGAAACAGAATTGCCCTTTCCGGCGGAGATTGCAGGCGAGATGCCTGCCGCTGCCGTGCCGGTCGGTGATTGCTGACTCTGTTCCGCGAGTGCTTTCGCTAGTTTCGCACAAGCGCGGGCCGCGTCAAGTTGCCGGGACCGCTGCGTTGAACCTCCGCGCTCCTTCAACTACCATCAGGACTGACCTCTTCGCCAGTTATGGAAACAACTCGCCATTCCCCTCTTATGCCCATCAAGTTCCTTTGCCCGAACGGCCACCAGCTCACGGCCCCTGACAATCTGGCCGGCCGGCCGGGAAAATGCCCAAAGTGCAGCACCCCTTTCGTCGTCCCCACGCCGGAGGAGGAAGAGGAAGGGGAACAGCCCGCGGCGGAACATTCCGCCGACGCACCAGCCGAGGGGATCGCCGCCGAAAAGGTCGAACAGACGCCGGCGAACGATAAGGCTCCACAGGCGGAGATTGGCCAGGGAAGCGGCAAGGGGAAACTCGACCCGGCCGAGATGTTCATTTTCCTCTGTCCCAACGGTCACAAGCTCAATGGGCCCCCCAGCCTGAAGGGCAAAGCGGGCAAATGCCCACACTGCGGGGCCAAATTCCGCATCCCCTCCGATGACGACGAGTCGGAGCTTCCCGAAGAAACTCCCACCGAAACCTCCGCGGATCCTGCCAGCAGCGAACAATTTGTTTTTCCCGGCTTTGAGTCGGACGAGAACGTGGAGGAAGTCTACGAAGCGGTCGAGGTAGAAGACATCGTTGACCCACCGCCGGACGGCATCCATCCCCTCTGCTACATCGTCGGCCGCCTTTGGGACCGCAAAGGGGACGATACCGAGCTGGAAATCTTCCTGGCCGAAGGGGAAATTGTGTCGCCGGAACTCTACTCTGAAGTTCTCTCGATCAAGGAATTCGGCGTCTTCGGCAGCAAGGAAGGAGACGGCACTTACTCCGTTACGATCATTCCCTGGAGCACCGTCCGCAAAGTCGGCCTCCGCAAACTGCCGGAATTGTCGGATCAGGTCTTTCGATAGTTGGCTCTCACTTCACAGGCGGGAACGAACATGTCTTTACCGGAAGCTCGTCCCCAAGGGCCTTGGTCACATCGAGTTTTGCTGTGGTTCTTCACTGTCATTCTGGCATTATTGACTTACTGGCTGCTCGGCTTTGCACTTGGCGACATCAGCTCGTGGCCCGGACCGGAATATCAGGCCATCGAGGCGGAGCTCCTCGACGCGCAGGTGCTGCGCGAGGGGGTCGCGCTGGAGGGGCAATGGAAACAGGTGGAAGCGCGGATTGCCGACCAGAATGCCCAGCAACTACTGCTACGAGACAGCACCGAAAACTCGCAGCGCACGATGACGCAGTTGCTGGAGTTTCAGCGTCTGAACCTGCAGCAAAGCATCAAGCCCTCCGCCGACGAGCAACTCGCGCTGGCCGAGAGCGAACGCCGTTTCCTCGCCAACCAGCAGCAGTATCAAAAAATCAACGAAGAACTCGTCAAGCTGGACGCCGAGCGCCGGGCGCTCTCCGCGCGGCGGGAAGAATACAACGCGACGCTGTATGCTTTGCGAGCGCCAATCCAGACCGAATATGCCAGGCTCCTGGATCGTCACAACCTGTGGCTGGGAACTTTCAAGCTTGGTTTCCTCTTACCCGTTCTGCTCGTCGCCGTGGTGCTTTTTATCCGTTTTCGCCGGTCGTCATTCGTGCCACTCGTCTATGCCCTCGGCGCGGCGGTGCTCCTGCGTGTCGGCCTGGTGATGCATGAGTATTTTCCCGCCCGCTACTTCAAGTACATCTTGATTCTGTCATCCCTCGCGGTCGTGCTGTGGATTCTCATCTTCTTGCTCCGAATGATCGCCCGCCCCAGCCGCGATTGGCTCCTGCGGCAGTATCGGGAGGCCTATGAAGCCTTTCTCTGCCCGGTCTGCTCCTATCCCATTCGCCGCGGGCCTTTGCGGTATCTCACCTGGACGCGCCGCAGCATCCGCAAGCTGGTCCCCCCGGCACCGTTGTCGGCTGAAGCCGAAGAGCCCTATGTCTGTCCGGTCTGCACGACGCAGCTTTACGAGAAATGCGAGGAATGCAACACCATTCGCCCCAGCTTGCTGCCTGCATGCTCGCGGTGCGGAAATGTGAAGGCCCCAATGGCACCACTGGCGTAATGCTCGAGGAAGCGTGCCAGATGGTTTCACTTCCCGGCTTTACTCTTCTTCCGCCAGATCCCCTTCCGTCAGCATTGTGAAGCCCTTGCTGTGAAGGGTTTCCATGGCCATTTCCAGGTTGTCCACCATCAGCGCCACGGCTGCGTTGCCGTGAGGGCGGATGATGAGCGGGATGGCTTGCACGATGTTCACTTCCGCTTGCAGGAGCGCGGTGCAGACTTGCACGAGCGGCTGCGTGGTGGGGGGGAGCTCGACGCCGATCAGGTCGGTTTCGATGATCGCCAAGCCGGCTCGTTCCAGAATCTCCCGCCCTTGCTCGGGATGCGAGAGCAGGAAACGGACCACGGCACACTCCGTGGCGTCGTTGATGGAGAGCGCGACAATCCGGACGCGGCTCCCCTCGAACCTGCGCACTACCTTCAGAAGCTCGCCGACCCGATTTTCCAGGAGCACCGTGAACTGCCGGATCGTGGGGAAATCGCGGCCCCGCATCGTGGCAAAGCCAACGCCAGCTCCTTCTTCGCCGCTACTCATGAAGCTGTCCCTGCGTGGGGATCCTCAAGTACCAAAAAGTCGCTGCGGCCCACGGTTAATCCGACCGCACCGACTCACTATAGGACTGCCCCTGTCTTGCGTCAACCAAATGTTTACCGGCGGTGCGCGTGAAAACTGGCTGCGGAAAGGCTATCATGCAGTGCGAACTCCACAATTACTGAATCGGGGCTTTTGCCAAACATGAAATCTTTCCTTTTACAAGTGATCCTCGTTGCCGGTTTTGCCCTCGCAACTTTGTCCGGCTGCGGAGGAACCGGCGGCGACAAACCGGAAAAGGGCGTCATGGAAGGGGGCGGAGACTCCGAGGGAACCAAAAACGAAGTCAAGAGTTACGATATCGCCGATCTTCCTCCCGTCGATGAGCCGCTGTCACGGCCCCTCGATGGCTCGCGACTCGAGTTGTGCCCTCCCGCTGATTGGGGTCACTATCCCCAGGCCAAGTATCTAGTGGTCTTCGCCAAGGTCAAGGTCAGCGAACTGCCGCGAATCACCGTGGCTGCCAGTGACTCTCCTTATGGAACCGACGAAACAAGCGCAGAGAATGCTGCCGATTTGGCCACCAACATTCGCAAGAAGCTGGAAAGCGATAAGAACAAATTCGTGCGCGAGAAGCCCAAGCCGGTGATACTCGGCGGCAGAGTTTGGGTGCGGCACGTGCGGCAGGTTTCGCAAGGGGGCTCCCCCTGCGCGGTTCAATCGCTGCAGATTGTTCGCGATAGTCGACTGTACACGATTGAGGCATTTTCAGAGGCCAAGGACGATTCCCCAGCTAGCATCTCGGCAGCCGTCAGTAAGATTCGCGACATCGTCTATTCCGTTGCCGCCAACGCGAAGTTCACCAAGGAATCCGGCGAAACTCCCGCCACGCCGGCCAAACCAGAGGAACCGCCGCCCGAAAAGGCCCCCGAAGCCAAACCGGGCGAGACGCCTCCGGCCGAAGGCAAACCGGCTGAGCCTGCATTTTTGACCACGCGGGGACAAATCGCCGGTGAGAAATGAGGCTCAATTCCGCTGTAACTTGAGGAGTTGATCGCGAATACTCGTTTGAGTGGGATCGAGCTCGACCACCTTTTCCGCTGCCCGGAGGGCCTGCGCATATTCGCCGCATTCCGCCAGGACTTGGGCCTGAATCGCAAAGTTTAGGGGGACGTGGGGATTTATTTTTACCGCCACGCCGATATGCTCTTTGGCGGCAGCGAAGTCTTTCATTCCAATACAGGTCAGCGTCATGAGTACGTGGGTTTGCTCATTTTTGGGCTGGAGCGCGACCGCTTTTTCCAACCACTTTCTCGCCTGGACATGGTTCTGGCGATTGAGATAATCGCCCCCTAGTGCGTTCAACAACGGAACGTCGTCGGGAGCGATGTTGGCTAGCGGTAACAGCAGCGCCAGGGAATTTTGCTCGGGATCATCCGCCGTCCTGGCACTCGCCCGCATCATCCCTCTGGTTCGCTGCACTTCCCAGTGCGGCAGACGCTTGTCGCTGTCGTCAAAAAACTTGAGCGGCGACTGAGAACGTCCGGGAGTAGGCGACTGTTCCGATTCTGTGACTGAGGAGGGGGATTTCAACACACGGTGATCGGTCTGCGAAGCATGGACCACGTCTTTGGGAGTTGACCGCGGCATATGGCAGGCAATGCACGAATCTCCCTTTTCCGCTCGTTGATTCACCGGTACGGAACAGCCTTTGTCCTTGTGGCACTTGTTACAGCGCTCGCGATAATAATCGTCGCGAGTTTCCACAGCGGGCCATTCATGCGGGTTGTGACAAGAGATGCAACCCAACTTTTCCGGACTCCCCTTGAAACAGGCGCTCGCCCGCATCTGCTCGACCTGGCTGACTGCTTTGGAGTCCCCAACTGCCGCGTCTTCCTTGACCAGGACGCAGAAGATTTCTTCGAGCGGCATACCGGGGCGGAAGTCTCGCGGATGCCGGCCATATCTCACTTCCCGATGAACGCCGTGCAAATGGCATTGGTAACAAACGCTTTCCCGCTCGCGCATCGGCAGCCGGGCCGGATTCACGATCGAAGGGTCGGGCGACAAAGTCTTGCCGGCTTCCTGCGAGCGGACATGTTGTTCCCCCGGGCCGTGACACCGCTCGCAGCCAATGGAAACCTCATGGACATAGGGAGGCAACAGCTTTTCTGGGACATCGGGATCGAACTCCATTCGCCCGATATGGCAAACCAGGCAGCCTTCCATCATGCGGCGGCTGAAGTGCGGATTGTCGGCAACATTTTCATAACCTGGGGACAACTCGAAATAGCCCCCTTTGGCGGAGTACCAGGAGATGGAGGATTGCAGAAGTATTCCGTCGCGATTGACAGCGTAGGTCTTGCCACGGGTTCCCGAACCGAGCGCCACCGAGACTGGAACCTTCAGGTCATACAGCGTACGACCTTGAGCGTCAGTGCCGATCTCATGATGTAGGACCTTGTCTCCCACCTTTTCGGCTTGATAACGGGTTCCGTTGGCAGCCGTGAAAATCCCTTTCTCAGGCGAGAAATCCTCGATGTCGGCTGGCCCCGGAGTGAGGGAAGAGGAACGCCCCATCGGATGCTGGGCAAAGGTTTTACAAAGGTCCGCATGGCAACTCGCACATGCCGCGCTGCCGACGTAGCCCTCGGGAGGAGGGACGGGGCGAGAGACAGGGGTCGTTGGCAAAAGCGGGTCGGCCTTCGGCTGCTTCGTTTCAGCAGCAGGCTTGCCCGACCATGATTGCCGCAGCAGCCAGCCTCCTCCTGCCACGGCGAGGAGCACGCCAATTGCCGCAACGAGCCACCGAAACTTCTGAGCCGACGCCATGTCGCTCATTCTAGCATAGAAGTGAGCGTAGCCCCCGCGTCCGCGCGGGGATTCGCCGCTTGGACGCGGCGGCTAAGCTAACGTCTAAGCCGAATCACTCCGACAAATACGGCGGCGGCTCACCCTTGATTTCGGACAGCGCGTTGCACGCCGCCCGTTGCTCGGCTTCCTTCTTGTTGCGGCCCCAAGCGGGCTGATATTGCCGAGGGCCAACCTGGGCGGCGACTTTGAAGATCTTGCTGTGGTCGGGGCCCCGCTCATCCACCAGGTGATAGACCGGCGTGTTCGAAAACTCGCGCTGCGCCAGTTGCTGCAGCAGCGATTTGTAGTTGCCGCCAAGTTCCCCGGCTGCCGCGAGCTCCACTTCCGGGCCGATGAAGGCTTCGATGAACGGCCGAACCGCCGCGTCGCCACCGTCCAGATACATGGCCGCCACCAGCGATTCAAACACGTCCGCCAGCAGCGACGGCGGGATAGTGGGGTGCGTCGTCATTCCCTTGCCGAGAATCAGGAACTCTTGCAGGCCGAGGGCCTCGCTGATCTTCGCACAGGTCTGCCGGCTGACGACGACCGATTTGATCTTGGTCAAATCCCCTTCCAGATACTGCGGAAACTGCTGGAAGAGCATCTCGCAGACGATGAAGCCCAGGATCGCGTCCCCCAGGAACTCCAGCCGCTCGTTGGAAGCCAGGCGATGTTCGGCCCCGGATGCATGCGTCAAGGCCGAACGGAGAATCTGCTTGTCGTGGAAAATGTACCCCAGCCTCCGCTCACAACGGGCGAGCAGGTCCAGGGCAGGAGGCTCGGGTACGTTCTTATCGAAGTCAGCATCGGGTGCCGGAATATCAGACATATCATTCATAAGTGACTCAAATCATCCTCTGCTGCAACCGTAACCCTGCTGTTAGAATCTGTCAACGCGGACGAATTCTCCCTTCTCAATCTTAATCCTAATCTTAATCCTCTTCGTTTCCTCACCGTCCGATGCGCGTCGTCCTCTGCTATCCCCTCGAGCCCCGCCACTACGAGCAAATCGTAGCCGCTTGCCCGTCAGGAACCGAGGTCGTCGATGCCGGACAGGAACGGATTGCCGCCGAACTACCCACTGCCGACATCTTCTGCGGCCACGCCAAGGTTTCCGTCCCTTGGCCAGAAGTCGTCCGCGGCGGGCGGCTGAAATGGATCCAGTCCTCCGCTGCGGGTCTCGATCATTGCCTGGTTCCCGAAGTCATCGCATCGGACATCGTCGTAACCAGCGCCTCAGGCCTCTTCGCCGATCAGGTCGCCGAGCAGACGTTGGCCCTTCTACTTGGCTTGCTTCGTGGTCTGCCGACATTTTTCCGCGCGGCCCAGAAGAAGGAATTCATCCGCCGCCCAACCCTCGACCTGCACGGCTCCACGGTCGGCATCGTAGGCCTCGGCGGCAACGGCACCCGCATCGCCAACGTGCTGCGACCTTTCCAGACGCGGATCATCGCCACCGACATGTTTCCCGACGAAATCGACATTACCTGCGGCCTGGTCGATGCCATCTGGCCCGCCGATCAGCTCGACCGGCTGCTGGCAGAGTCTGACATGGTCATACTCTGTGTCCCCTTGAACGCCCAATCGCGGCACATGATTGCCGAGCGGGAATTCGCTCGGATGAAGCCCGGCTCCATTCTCGTCAACGTCGCTCGCGGAGAAGTCGTGAAAGAGCCTGCCCTCATTGCCGCTCTCCAATCGGGCCACCTCGCCGGCGCGGGACTTGACGTCACCGAAGTCGAGCCACTCCCCGTCACCAGCCCGCTCTGGGACGTCCCCAACGTCATCATCACTCCCCACGTCGGCGCTCAATCCCGCCGCCGCGCCAACGACACCACGAACCTCATCTGCGAAAACCTCCGCCGCTATTTCTCCGGCCAGAAGCTGGTGAACGTGGTGGATAAGACCCTGGGCTATCCGACGCCGAGTGCCCGGCGAGGGGAATAAATCTTCAAGAAAATGGCGATTCCCCTCTTGCCTGTGCCAACTGGACAGGCGTATATTTACGAACGTGATCTTTGACAATTCGGTTGTATTTGTTGCACAGACATGGTTGATGTCTATGTCACTTGCGGCGAAGTTATTTTGCGACTTTGCACCTAGGAAGCACGTCCACCCCCCTAACGGCGAGGGGGGTGGTGCAAAAGTCGAGGCACGAGAATTCGCAACTGCAAGGCTGCCACACAGTTACGGAAACCAACCCGACGACTTTTTCACCACGAAAAAAAACCGAGCACCCCCAGAATGATCTGTCGCAGCTTGGGCTGAGCGATGCTGGCGACTTCCACGACTTCGTCCGAGGTGACGATTTGCGGGGCATCGGGGCGAGCGACGTTGGTGACGGTGGAAAGGCCGAGGACGCGCATTCCGAGGGACCGTGCGGCGAGGACTTCCGGAATCGTACTCATGCCGACCACATCCCCGAAGCGGCGGAATGCCCGATATTCAGCCCGTGTTTCGTAGTTGGGGCCTTTCACGCCGACGTACACGCCGCGCTGACAGGGGAAGTTGCCGTGGCGAGCGGCGGAGAGGGCGGCGTCCGCGAGAGCAGAGTCGTAGGCGGATTGGGGAGAGATGGAGAGACAGAGAGAAGGAGAGACAGAGAGAGAAGATTCAGTGAATCTGTCCTTCTCCCCGTCTCTCCCTCTCTCCTTCTCTCCGTCTCCTGCCGCCCCGGCCAAATCCACCGTCAACCCGCTCGGGCACGCGGAAAATCCCATCAAGTTCACATGGTCCTCGATCACCATCACGTCTCCCGGCTCAAACCGCGCGTTCAAGCCGCCGGCGGCGTTGGTGATGATGAGCGTGCGGACGCCGAGGGTGTGCATCACGCGGATGGGAAGCCGCAAGTCGGCGACCGAATAGCCTTCATACAGATGGCAGCGGCCAGCCATGGTGAGGACTTTTACGCCGGCCATTTCGCCGCAGTGAAGGGCTCCCTTGTGGGCCATGGCGGTGGAGCGGGGAAAGTACGGGATGCGATGGTAGGGAATCTCCGCTTCCACGTGCATCGCGCTGGTCAAGCCGCCGAGGCCCGTTCCCAGGATGACGCCGACCGTGGGAATGGAAGCCCACTCCGTCCGAATGGCAGCAACAGCTTGGGAGAGTTCTGCATCCATGGAGAAAAGCTGGTTGCCAACGAGTCTAGGGGCATCCCCAACGAATCGTCGGAAGTTGCACTGAAGACAAAGTGCCCATCCATCTTGTATCAAAAAACCGCCCTCACGCCAAATCGGCATGAGGGCGGCAGGATTGCTCCTTTCGAGAACCTGGGTGACGACTCCCTGACCGACAGTCCAACTGCCTTCCTATTCAATCCCAGGGCACTGCTGCTAGAGCAGGTTCACGACCCGTTCGGCCAGGCCCTTTTCGCCGAGGACTACCTTCAGCTTGCCGTTGGCGACGACCTTTTCCAGAACCTCCAGCTCTCGGAGGCGCATCAGGGTCGGGTTGTCGGCCAGCAACTTGGCCGTGTTGGCTTGGCTGCGCATGGCAGCCGTTTCCTCGCGGCGGACGATGAGGTTGGCCTCGGCTGCCTTCTTGGCTTCCGTGACCTTGTTCATCAGGTCCTTCATCTCGCCCGGCAGGATCACGTCACGGATGCCGACCGACACGATCTCCAGACCCAGTTCGCCGGCCCGGCGGCGAACGGCCTGCTCGATCTCCAGGGCCACCGCATCCTTGTTGGCCAGGAAGGCGTCGAGCTCGTGCGCGCCGACCACGGCCCGCAGAGCCATCTGCGTTTCGCGGTAGAGCGCCTGGCGAACGTCGTCGGTCGCGCAGACCGCCTTCTTGGCATCGACGATGCGGTAAGTCGCCAGGGCGTTCATCCGCAGCGTCACCTTGTCGGCAGTCATCAGCTCCTGGCCGCTCACGTCCGCGGTCGTTTCTCGCAGGTCGAGCTCGACGACGCGGGCGTCCACAAGTCCCTTCCAGAACGCGTACTGGCCTGGAGCGAGAACTTCGATGAACTCGCCATCGACGAACAGCGCGCCGACGCAGTGTCGGGCGACGTTGCAAATGTCGAGCGCAAGCTGTGCCTGTGCCGACCGCATGATCACCTTGGCGTCCTTGTGCTCGAACCGCACGATTCGCGCATCGATGATCTCGATCTGTACGTCGCGGCGGCCAGTCCAGTAAGCGAACAGACCCTTCGGCAAAATGTGGCTGAAGCGGCCGTCGACCCAGACCAGGCCCCGCTCGTAGTCCTTGAGGTCCAGGACGACGGCGCGGCCCGACAGAGCGCCCGACTTGACGATTTCGTCGAGCTGCTCGTGCACGAGCCACGGCGCGCGCTGCGATACGACTTCAACACGGACCTTGCCGAGCGGGTCGAAGAGCCAGTGCTTGCCGGCGCGGAGCAGTCCCTTGAACTCGCCGTCGCGGAAGTAGAGGCCCATTTCGTGGGTGCGGATCTTGAAATGCTTGAACAGGAACATTGGAGCTGGGCTCCTTTCATCTTGCCAACTGGGCTCGCGGTTGGCGCGCGATGAAACAACTGTGTTGAAGACGAAGAGACGCCGTTGGGGGGCGGGACGTTCACGAATCACACGGAAAAATGCGGAAGTGCGCTTTGAGCAGACTTCGCCGTCACTTTGAAATGCCTGGCTGGCGAGTTAGCGAGTGGCCGAAACCAATCGCGTCGCTCGTGAGCGCCGACAAATCAATTAGTGGCAGCGGTGGTAAGCGGGATGTGCGCCTTTCAAGGCATGTTTCTAGTGCTGCTGCCGTCCGTGTGAACGAGTCACAATGGACGACAGCTGATCCAGCGAATGCCCGCCTCCCGCGGGCCTCTTGGTAGACGCTTGCGCGCCCGGTCGAGCAGGTTTTTCACGCCTGCGGTGATGGTACGGGAGTCGAACCCGCGACATCCAGGTTAGTAGCCTGGTGCTCTTTCCACTGAGCTAACCTCGCTGTCTGCCGCCTTCGTTAGACCCCATGTTCGGAACACGCCGAGCAGACTCGAAATCGAGGCTCGGTGCGCCGCTGGCCTGGCGACAAACATCGCTTGCTTGCAAGAGACGCCGGTGGGAGTCGAACCCACTTGGAGCTGCTTTGCAGGCAGCGGCCGTGCCGTCTGGCTCCAGCGTCATACACTCTGTCGTCTTGAGCGCACAAAAAAATCCCGGTTTCACTCGTGACACTGGGCCTTGGAGAAGGCTCTTGCGGGGACTATCCCCATGTCATGTGCGCAAGCGTGCGGAGCTTGGACTCGCCGGCTCCTTCGCGAGCATCTTTGGCTCTGCAAGGGGTAGATGCAAACAGCGAAGAATGGTTCGCTGAAATTCTTTCGTGGTCGGATAGCGCGATTCACTGAACCATTCGCTCAAGCCATGGCCCATCATCGCACTAATCGCAGAATGATCCCCCACAGCGGTACGATCACGACCGCGGCGAGTCCAAACGTGATCAAGCTCAGGAGAATCAGGCCGCGGCGTAGCTCGGCCAGGGGTTGCTTGATCGTCTGGTCGTAGCTTTCCTGAACGATGACATCCAGGCCGCTGTCGGTCCCGCTGATTTTCACTGGCAAACGGCTGGCCAGCCATTGCTGCGGGTCCGCGCCGGAATGTTGCTCCTCCAGGGGATCGAGGTAGTCGTCCTGCCAGGTCCAGTCTCCCTGCACTCGCAACGCCGGCTCAAGCGAGCTGTCGAGCAGCTTTCTACGAGCAGCTTGATCACTCTCTAGATCGCTGTACCGAGGATGCTGGAGGATTTTCCCCTGGTGAGCGGGACGCGAATCGATCAGCACGGCAAAGCGGCTTTCAGCGCCGGCGGTATCCTCGGTCCGCGAGACATGAGGCGCGTTGCCGGGCAGTTCCACGAACGACCCCAGCTTCAGCATGAGTCCCAGGACCCCGAGTGCCGGGGCGTCCGAGGCTTGCGGATCGGGGATTGGGGTCGAGACGACCAAGACCCATTCAAAAGTGTGATGAGTAAAGAAGGGTGGCGACAATTGGGTCCCGGTCAGATGCTGTCCAGGAATGGCCCGCCAATCGAGCGGTTTGTCTTCCGGGCCGCCATGAAAATAGGCTCGCCACGAATAGTTCTCGCCGATGGTATTCTCGCCTCCCGACACCTCTGGATATCGCGCGACCTGCAACCCGTCCGGTTGCATGACAAACCAGGAGAACACTGACTGCCCCCGCGGCAAGCTCTCGGTCCACTTCTTGAGCGGCTGCCGGAGCTTTTCGTCGAGCAATTCCGCCTGAAGCGGCCCGTTTTTGACGACCGCGTTGAGCGGCGCATATTTCTGCTGAACCACTTGCATCTCCCGCAGTTGTTTGGCCAGAACGGGATCGCGAGCCGCGTCCTTAACCTGCTGAAAATACTTGTCGAAGTCGTGCCCGGCGGCTGTGGTAATCGCCCCACCTGTGAACTGAAGGTTCTCGTGGGCCTGTTCCTGGAGCCTCTGCCGCGTGCGGTCGATGTGGGCCTCAAACCAGACCCAGGCGCCGGCATAGGCAATCAGCACGACGCCGAGCAGCGCCGCGGAGAGCGTGGGAATCCGTGGGTTCTTCCGGCACCAGCGCCAGAGGCGTTCGCTCCGCGAAATCGGCCGCGCTCGGATTTCGTCCCCGGCCAGAAAACGGCGCAGTTCGGCAGCCAGGTCATCGGCCGATTCGTAACGGCGCACGGGATCCTTCTCCAGGCATTTCAGGCAGATGGTTTCCAGATCGCGCGAAATGGTCGCATTGAGCCGGCGCGGACTGGGCGGCTCGGTGTGGATCGCGTGCTGCGTGAGGGCCGGCACGTTGCCGCGGAAGGGAAGACAATCGGTAAGGAGCTCGAAGAACATGACTCCCATCGCATAAACGTCGGTGCGGCGGTCAGCCAGGTGCGACTCGCCGCGGGCCTGTTCCGGCGACATGTACGCCGGCGTCCCCAGGATCTCTCCCTGCATCGTGATCTCGACTTCCTCGTTCCCGCGCTTGGCCAGGCCAAAGTCGGTGATGTGCGGCACTCCTTGGGCGTCGATCAGGATGTTGCCCGGCTTGAGGTCACGATGCACGATTCCCGCCTGATGGGCGAAGTGCAGCGCGTCACACACGGTGACGAGCAACTGGGCCGCTTCTCGCTGCGTCAGCCGTTTCGCGTCCTTGAATTTTTCCAGCGAGACCCCTTCCACGAGGTCGCTGACAATGTAGATGCTGTCGTCGTCGCGGCCAATCTCGTGGACGCTGACGATGTGTGGATGCCGCAGCTTCGCGGCGACGCGGGCTTCATGCAAGAACTTCTCCACTTGACTGGAGCTCAAATGCCCGCGGCGGGGAATCTTCAGGGCGATCGTGCGGTCGAGTTTCACATCGTGGGCTTTCCACACGGTGCCGAAGCTCCCCATTCCCAGCCGTTGTAGCAACTCGAAATGGGCGATCCGAGTGACGGGCTGTTGATCCTTCAGGCCCGGATCGTCACCGGCCAGGCTGAACCGGCCGTGGCATGACAGGCAGGGAATGTCCTCCAGCGGCTGATCAGCGGCGATCTCCAGCGGCTCGCGGCACAGAGGGCAACGAATATCCAGCGAGCGTGACAGGCGGGGCACTTGCGGCCGCATCGGTAAGAAAGCAGCCGTTTCATCGCTCGCGGGGTCGCGTCGGTCCGCAGCCGGCTGTCTGGATTGCTCACGCGCTCGCGCGATGACTCGCACCTTGCGCAGCTCCGCGGCCAGTTCCGGCAGCAGGTTGGGATGTTCCCGGCAAAGATCGTCGTCGGTAATCTCCTCCCCTCCCGCTCGCCGCTGTAGCGCCTCATCCACGACGCGAAATATCTGCGCGTCGCGGTCGACTTCGGTAAGGTTCCGCAGTGTGTCGTTCATGGCAGTTTCATTGGGACTTCAGCCATTTGGACGCTCGCCCCATGGCGGCCAGCAGTTGCTCTTTGCCGCGATGCACGAGCCCGCGAATTGCGTCGGAAGTCCGGCCCAATGCCGTGGCAGTTTCCGCCAGCGATTTTCCCTCGAGCACTTGCAGTCGAATCGCCATGCCCTGGTCGCTGGGCAGCGAAGCCAAAGCGACCTGCAAAGCTTGCAGCGCTTCTTCCCGCGCCACAATACTGCCGGGTGAAGTGTCGGCAGCGGCAATCCAGTCCCAGAGCGACAGAACGCTACCGTCGCTTCCCGCGCCGTCCTGGACTCTTTGCAAATCTCCGCCGTGCTTCGTGCAGTCGTGCGCCTTGATGGCGTCGTGCAAGCGGTTTTCGGCAATCCGCGCCAGCCAATTGCCAAAGGTCGCATCCGCCCGCAGCTCGAATTGCCCGATGTCGCGGAAGGCCTGAAGGAACGTGAGTTGCAAGATGTCTTCGGCGGCCAGCGTCGCCCGCAACCGAGGTGGCAGCTTTTCCCCGATCCGGCGCGCCAAGGGGTCGTAGTGGGCGAGGAGCAGACGCTCCAGGGCAACGCGATCACCCCCCACTGCCGCCGCGACCAGCGCCGGCTCCGCAGGCAATTTGATTCGCGCCAAATTTTCGTGAATCGTCATAAGTCCAATCTAAGTGCGATGTTGGGCCTCATTGTACCCGCCGCGGCCGGGGCAGGAAACAATTTTCCGCGCGCGCCGGATTCTTCGTTGTCGCTGGTATCGGTGGAGTTGAGAGTCGGTTTTCGCCAAATCCTCGGAGGCCTCTCATGAACGCTACGCAACAAACTCTGTTGGCAAAGTTGATCGCATTCCAAATCGATGAGCCCGCAACGGAGTTGACGTTTACCCGGCGACTGGCCCGCGAAAACGGCTGGAGCGCGGCCTATTCCGAGCGAGTGATTGCCGAGTACCGGAAGTTTCTCTTCCTGGCCGTCACCGCGGGCCATGTGGTCACTCCCTCCGAGCAAGTCGATCAGGCCTGGCATCTGCATCTGACATACACCCGCTCGTACTGGGAAAACCTTTGCCGAAACGTGCTTCAACAGCCGCTGCATCATGGGCCAACCAAAGGGGGCGAAGCGGAACAAACGAGATTCATCGAACTCTACAACCAGACGCTGGCGAGTTATGAGCGGCTCTTCGGACAACTGCCGCCAGGCGACATCTGGCCGCCCGCGGGTCAACGATTTGGCGAGGATCTCCAGCACGTGAGTGTGAACACCCGGCGGTATTGGATCATCCCCAGACCGAGCTGGCCGCTCATGCTTTCCCGTTCCTCGCCGCTCCTCGTGCTGGGTCTTGTTGGCCTGCCGCTTGGGGCTGGGATGTGGAACCCGCTCGACTGGACCGGGCCACGATTTCTGGGTTTGTACATTCTCCTCGTCATCATTGCCGCTGTCCTGGCGCTCATAACTCGGCTGGTCAATCCCACCAACGAAGGGGCCGTTGGCGAGAAACCCGCGAGTCTCGACCCCTACGAAGTAGCCTGTCTGGCGGCTGGTGCAGCGCGGGCCGTGCAGGCCGCGTTCGCGGCGATGGTGCAAGCCGGAACGCTGCAACTTGTCACAGAAAACAAGGGCTGGGGGTTCTTTACCTGGAGCACGAGCACGATTCGGCAAGGCAAACCGTTGCCAAAGAACTCGCCGCGGCTGGAACAGGCATTGTTCGAGACCGCGGCCGTTCCCGCGGAAAGTATTGAGCCGCTCACCAAGGCGGGAATGCCAATCGCACAGGAAATCAACGAGAGCCTGATCGAGCGAGGCTTTCTGCAAGCGGGCGCTCCTTCGGCTCGCAGCGTGGCGGCAAGCCTCATCATGGCTGCGCCGCTGCTCCTTGGCTTGCCGAAAATTGCGATCGGGCTATCGCGCGGCCGGCCGGTTGAGTTTCTGATAGTCGCTTGCCTTTTGACGGCCGTGGCTGCGCTCGTCTATCTGCTCGCTCGGTCGCGACTTTCGTCCAGCGGTCAAGCATCGCTCGAGTCGCTGCAGGCAAAGCATGCTTCCGCGACACAACTCTCGGAGTCCGCTACGGCGGCGATGTCTCCCGCTACGCTGGCGATGACGATCGGATTGTTCGGTGCCGGCATATTGGCAGACGGCCCGCTGGCCGAGGTCTATGCCATGCTGCCGCGTGCGAATGGGGGCGGCGGCTGTTCGACGGGCGGAGGAGGTTGTGGTGGAGGCGGCGGAGGGTGCGGCGGTGGAGGGGGCTGCGGCGGTTGCGGAGGCTAGTCGGCCCATCGTCGCAAATCAGCCGGTCGCGTTTGACAACGTTGGCGCGAACAGCAGTGTGAAAGTGCTCATTTTTGGCTTCCGGGTGGCTGCCGTAGGGATGAAAGCGGTGCTCGCGGGGGGATTTGGCTTGTTGATTTTGAGCCTGGTGCTGCTGGCGCAGTATCCTCGCCAGGAATTGAACCTGGTCTTCGACCTTCGCAGGGTCGCGTGCGTATCCGGCACACTGCGAGGACAAACCACAAACAGAGCCGACGACTGGATTCGCACCAGCATGAACCGGCTTACGAAGCCGGCGCCTTTCTCAATCGCGCCACGTCGGCATGTTCGCCCACGGAGTGAGCGGACTACTTTGAGCACGAACGCGAGGATTCGAACCCCGTAGACCAGTTTTGGAGGCTAGCTGCTCTCCCAGGAGCACATTCGTAAATAGAAACCCGAAATTCGAAGCACGAAATCCGAAAAAGGGCATTTCGATTCCGAGTTTCGGATTTTGGATTTCGGATTTCGACTTTCGCCAATGGGGTATCCGATGGGAGTCGAACCCATGCCTCCTGGTTCACAGCCAGGCGTGCAGCGACCGCTACACTACGGAAACCATGTAAATCAGCAGCTCAACCAGGAGTCGAACCCGGACCTCCTCGTTCGAAGCGAGGAATGATTTCCGTTTCACCATTGAGCTGTGTACGTCGTTCAGTGGACCTGATGGGAGTTGAACCCATCACACCGATCTTGCAAGGATCAGTCGCCTCCAGCGGCATGCAGGCCCGAATTCATATCGAGAGGTCCGTCCGGGAGTCGAACCCGGGCTCCTGCCCTACCAAAGCAGTGTGCGGCCGCAGCACCTACAGACCAGAGTAGCGGGTCCGGGGGTCGCACCCGGCTCATCGAGCTTATGAGGCTCGAGTGGGCGCTGGCCCACCCGCAATTTCAGTAGCCAAGGGGAGAGTTGAACTCCCACGCCATGAATGGCACGACGTTCTGAGCGTCGCATGTCTCCCGTTTCATCACTTGGCCTTATCGCAATCATCAAAGTGCGCCGGACAGGAGTTGAACCTGCAGAGCCCGAAGGCGGGTGGGTTACGGCCACTGAGGCTTGCCAATGCCCAACCGACGCAAATGTCTCAGCGTCCCCGATCGGATTTGAACCGACGGCCTCCGCCGTGACAGGGCGGCGAGCACTCCGGGCTGCTCCACGAGGACAGTTGTTTTCATAGATAGGGTTTTGGTTTATTGGTTCAGTAGTCCCGGATGGAGTCGAACCACCGCTCGTCACTTTGTAGGAGTGCTGCCTTAGCCGCTTGGCCACGGGACCATTTGTTTTTCGATCAAGCGGAAGCCGCGAGACTCGAACTCGCAAGCGGCGAAGTGCCGCCACCTGTTTTCGAGACAGGCTCCTCATCCAGCCGGTTGACTTCCAAGCTGTGGCGGCAGGAATCGAACCTGCGTAGAAGCGGTTAACAGCCGCTCCACCGTACCAGCACGGAGGCACCACAAAAGGTCGGCGCGGCTGGGTTCGAACCAGCATCTTCGTGCTCCCAAAGCACGTGGACTTCCCATTTCTCCCACACGCCGATTTCCCACACACGGAGTGTGCGGGCTACGAATTCAGAGCGCCCAGCGGGAGTCGAACCCGCACTTCCGCCATGGCAAGGCAGCAGGCTGCCGCTACATCATGGGCGCTCGTCATTCCACAACCAGATTGTCAAACAGCGAGTGGGACCCGAGGGGCTCGAACCCTCACCTTCCCGGTTAAGAGCCGGGCATGCTGCCGCTAACACCTTGATCCCGATTTCCAATTTTCAAGTGGTAGCCCTGAGGATCGAACTCAGCGCGCCCCGGTTATCAGCCGAAGATGGGCGACCAGCCCTCGACTACCAAGTAGCTCGTATGGGAATCGAACCCATCTCTCCGCCTTGAAAGGGCAGGATCCTAGGCCACTAAACGAACGAGCCGCGTTATTTCAGTCCACAAAAAAGCCCGGCGTATGTGACACCGGGCTTTGCATCCCTTGAGGATTAGAGCCGTGTCACCAGCGCAGCGGATAGGCGGAGCAATTCGCCGTACCCATGGCGGCGATGCCTTCGCGATTGTGCAGGCAGTAATTCGAATTCCAGGCGGTCATTTGAATTCTCGGGTCCTTCGCGATTGGGGTGTGCTGTTGTGACAGGTTCAAGGATGTAGACGGCTGAGGGCCAGAAAGGTTCGCTGGTTGCGCAAAAAACCAGTTCCCATTGGAAGATGCCCCAATTCGCTGTTTATTCGCGCCGTTGCGGAATTTTTCCAATTCGCAAGACGGCCTGGATGGCCGACAGGGTGAACCCGCTGCCCTGGTTGTAGTTCGTCGCTAGCGACCGGATAATGGGCCACCGTTTAAACGAATTCGAAGCTGCCCCGAATTCCCACTCACCCCAGCATTTTGTCAAATATGAAGATTCACTCTGGAGTCCCGATCGTGAAAACCAGTTCCGCTTGCCTCGCTTTCGTGTTGTCGCTCGGCCTGACCCTTCCCGCTCTGGCTCAAAAGGATGCCAAGCCGGTAAGGATGGGCTGCGGGATCATGACCTTTGAAACGGTGCCCGGCTGGGGACTGCGCCCGGATGGAACTTCCGCCCTGGGACCGACACACGGCGCGGTCGTGATCGATAAGGCCGGAAACATTTACACCAGCGCCAACAAGGGAGTCGTCGTTTTCTCTCCCGATGGAAAGGTGATCAAGGAATATCTGGGAGACAAGTACTCCAACATCCATGATATGGAGATCCGCGCAGAGGGTGATGCGGAGTTCATTTACGGTGCCCGCAACGCCAATGCTGAAGGGATCAAATTCAACGCCCATAGTGGCGAGATCGTCTTGAAGTTGCCCTTTCCCGAGGAATCCGGACTCAAACTCAAGCAGTTCAACCCCACGGCGATCACTATCGCGCCCAATGGCGACATCTTTCTGTCCGACGGCTATGCCAGCAACCACATTATTAAGTTTGATAAGGCCGGCAAATACTTGAAGCACTTTGGTTCCAAGGGGAACGACCTCAAGCAATTCAACACCGCCCATGGCATGACACTCGATACTCGGTACGAACCACCTCGCCTGCTCATTTGCGACCGCAACCACACGCCCAAGGGTCGGCTATTGCACTATGACCTCGAGGGTAACTTCATTGAGGAGGTGGTGACCGGCCTGGGAATGCCAACCTCCGCCGCGGTCCAAGGAGACTATGTCTCGGTGCCGGATTTGCACGGACGAGTCGTCATTCTCGACAAGAGCAACACAATCATCGCCGTTCTAGGCCACAATGCCGACCCGGCGAAAAGAGTGAACTTTGGCGTCCCACAGGAGCAGTGGATTGAGGGGGTCTTCAGCGGCACTCACGGATCCTACTGGGATAAGGACGGCAATCTGTATGTGCAGGATTGGAACGTATCGGGGCGCATTATGAAGTTGGTGCGGGTCAAATAGCACCTAAGCCTTTACGGCCAATAACTCTTTGATGCTATTCATGGGGAGTTTGCACGGCGGTCCCTCAGTGACTTGCCGGTGCTCCCGCTTGTTTTCAACCGTGAATCTTGCCAGAAAACCGATCCTATGACGAACCGAACTTGCAATTGGATGCCCTGGCGATCCTTCCATGGCGCATTGCTTTTTGCAGTATTGTTGGTGAATCGAAGCGGCGCTCAGGCTCCTGGTTCCAAACGTGACTCGCCTCAGTTTGTCGACCACTCACTGCTGGTCGCTCCAGAATATCCCTGCACGTGGCCTTCCTTTCCGTTTCCCCGTTTTCAGATTACCCGTCAGCGGGTGATCGGCCCGGACTCCCCCTACAACATTGATGTGCTGCTGATTGACGGCAACACCGGAACGCAGCTCGATGTGCCGCCGCATTCCGTCGCGCGCCCCGATCTCAAGCGCGAGAAGTCTGGGCCATTGGGTTTGGCCTATACCGACAAGATTGAGGCGTGGCAGTTCGGCGGAGAAGCGTGCGTCGTCGATGTCCGCGACTTGCTCGATCAGGCACCCAAAGGAGTCAGCCCGCTGGTCACCCCCAAGCATGTCCAGCGGTTTGAAGAGCAACATCGTGCGCTGCGATTTGGGGACGTGGTGCTGTTTCGCAGTGGATTTTCGGACAAGTATTACCTCCCCTTGCCGGAGGGGAGCCGCTTCGTGGCCGATGCCTTGAATCGCAAAGCTCCCGGTTTTCCCGACCCCAATCCAGAGTGCATGGAGTACCTTGCCACGCGCGGCGTGATGACTCTGGGGACCGACAGTGCCAGCATGGGGCCGCTGCCGGATCTGGCCGAACCTACACACTATGCGGGACTCAAACATGGCATGATCTGGACCGAAGGAGCAACGAATCTGGGAGCGCTGCCGCCGACGGGGGCGTTCTATTGCATGCTTGGTCCCAAACACCAAGGGGGACCCTATAGCGAGTGCCGCGCATTCTCAATCGTCGGGGGAGACGTGCCCAAGCGGCTGATCGAATCGGCCAAAAACAAACGAGCGGTCGATCTCTCGCCGACCCTGGCTCCGAACTTGCCCGTCACTTCACCGGGAATCGGCGCGGGGCAGCATCGCCAGGTTTACCTCAAGATCGACTTTCTCTATTCCGAATACTTGGACCTCTGGCATCATACGCATCTGATGGATTCCATGGCGGGGACGCACCTTGTCCCCCCTTCCTTTGCGCTGCCGCCGGAGGGAGCAAAAATTGCCTACTCTCCCGAGGTGCGGGGCTGGCTGGAAGAGTACGAGAAGAAATTCGGTCCCCGCGGCACGAGTTCGATAACGACCGAGAAAGTTCCGCTGGCTTGGACCAGCGGCCCGGTACGGGTTATTGACGTGCGGTCCCTCGTCGGCAGCATACCCGCGAAGAGCTGGCCCGCATCTCCGGTTATCAAGCCCAACCACGTTGAAGCATTTGAAAAGGAGCATGGTGCGCTAAGAGCCGGAGACATCGTGCTCTTCCACACGGGTCACCTCGACAATCATTTCCAGCCGCAGCCCAATGACGGGGGCGTTTGGACCGCGCCGCTGGCGGGAAAAAGCGAAGGCTGGCCCGCCGTGGGGGCGGAAACGGTCGTCTACCTGAAGGAGAAAGGAATTCGCTGCATCGCCACGGACGCACCCGATCTGGGAGGCGTCGATCCCCAGCAGGCACTGATGACCTACTGGGCGCTTGGCAGCAAAGAAATGGTCGGCGTCGAGTTCCTGCACAATGTCGACAAGGTTCCAGAAGGTGGGTACTTTGTCTTCGCCCCTCTCAAAATCAGAGACTGCCACGGCGGGCCGGGGCGGGCCATTGTGCTGTATTAACTTTGCAGTTGGGCAGTTCAGAAACGGCCAGACACTTCACGGTTGCCTATTTCGCGAACTGCCCTCAGCCTCATTAGAAGTGTCTATCAAGAATATGCCCGACAGGACTCGAACCTGTAACCTTCGGCTTCGGAGGCCGACGCTCT